>ERZ836760.1178-NODE-1178-length-30879-cov-3.954224_pt1 | contig 30879 bp, 27 predicted proteins | sample MGYA00519941_ERZ836760 | MGnify/ENA primary metagenome ERZ836760 (study PRJEB31850, sample SAMEA3708807) | human gut metagenome | biome: human gut; feature: human-associated habitat; material: faeces | place: China | collected 2014 ... | reverse complement strand
TATTCCTGATACTGACTGTTCTATCCATCCTGGTCTGCTGTTTTGTGGCAGGCTCAACGCCCTATGACAGGGAGGCCGATGATGAGGCGCAGCTGGAATTTCTCCGCAAATACAGGGAGTCCAGGAACAGGTAAACCAGCCTTAGTACCGCGAAATTCCATACTTCTTATTCCTCAGCCGTCTGTCCTGCTTTTTTATCTTACCAATGATACATTTCCATTAAAATGGATACTAATTTGTCTGTGCGGGTTTTTATATCTTCTATCTTCCACTCATCCTTTATAATCACATCCTGATTTAAGTACAGACCGTTTTTATAGCCTATATTCTTTGTTTTGTCTTTCGATGTTCTGTCTCTTTTCTGCTTAAAAGACATATTGTAAAGATTTGGATTATAGCCGGTAATGGTCAGGTTGCCGATGGTATGTACGTAGCTTGCGCGGTACTGCTTTGCCAGCACTGCATCCCCATTTGCGATCATCTGCACCCATGGAGCTGGTATATTTTCACCTTCGGGAAAAATATGTTCAATCGTCCACACGTACTTCTTACTGGTATCACGAGACCAAAGATCAACATAGATTTCTCTGGTCTGATGCTTTGCTTCGATGCTGCACAAGATAAATCTGGCAGCTTCCGGATTCTCGTCGTATATGGGACCACGCAGTTTTTCTTCAAACAAGGAATCCGGTGCAGATACAGATTGCAGCTTTTTACAGATTTCCGTAACAACAGCAGCGCCGCTTAACGTTTTAATCACTGTGATAATATCCATGAACATCTGCGTAAGCTTTCTGGTATTCGGAATATCTGTTACGTTACGGCGAACAAAAAATGTAATCAATGTTTTGATAATTCCGTTTAAATCGGATTCTGAAATTTGAAGTTTCTCCTGATTAGACATCAGGTACAGCAGAAGAATATACGACGGCGCGCCGGAAATTCTGCTCAAGTCTTGTAGCGCATCTGTAAATTCATGTATCTCATCACTGTTGTTTACGATCACAGAATACTTTTCCGCTTTCGCTGACAGGTCCTCCAGAAAAAAGCTGTAGTCATATTTTATCATCTTTTCGTAAATATCAAGAAGTGTTGTTCTGGTTGCAAGGTAGCCCAGATAATAACGCTTATCCGTTTTAGGATATGGCTCATTCAATTCTTCCCGAAACGCATTGTAATACTGTCTGAAAAATCGCTCCTGTACAGCGTAGTCATCCTGACCTATACAATTTAGTATATACTTCCATTTTTCGTAACTATTCTCCGCGTCTGAAGCATCCTCTGCCTGGGCAATCAATGTATTCTTGATGAGATCCAGCGCGGACAAAGGAACGCCTCTGTGGTTCAGCGATTCAAAAAGCATATATGCATCCTTATTTGTATCCACTTCAATCCCCACCAGAACAGCGGTCTCAAATCTGCGCACAATGCCGAACAAAGCGCCCACCTCAGTTATATTAGGATTTTTGCTCCTGATTTCTACAATCTCATCATCAATAAGTTTTCCGAAATGTCTGTATGCTTTTGCTATACGGCGATTACCGAAATTAAGCGGTTTGGATTTCTGAGCCGTGATAATCCCATTATCAAACAAGATAAAAGAAAAATCTTCGTCATTCATATTCTGTTTCTGCAGAAAAAGCCGCTGCCTATATTCTGTTATCTTTTTACCGTTTGCGGCAAAGGTCTGCTTTTTGTTTGCCAATTCACTTCGCAGATTTGCCAGATCATTTCTATCGTCATCATCCATTTCATTTTTGCGTTCAGACAGCTTCTCATATAGCGCAGTCAGAAGAAGCATAAGCGTTGAGAAGCGCTGCTGCCCATCAATAACTTCAAGGACAGTTCCGTTAAGAGAACCGCCATTTACACAAATGTAAGACCCTAGGAAATAACCATGCTCATTGTCTGTAACATCCTCAAACAACGCATTCCAGTCGTTAATTCCCCAGGTATATTCTCTCTGGTATTTTGGTATTCTATAAATTTTATCACTGTTGATGGAGAAAATGTCTGCAACCGTAGTCTGATCTACTGTCTTTATCATAAGCAAATCCCTTTCACATGGTAATAAATCATCCATCCGCACGGACAACCGTATCGCTGCTTTCGGACCCTCTGTATCGGCAAAACATGATATACGCCTTCCTTGCTGATATTCCTGCTGGTAATTATTATAAGTAATAACCAGTATGATATCAATAGAAACTTACAGCAATAGGCATTACATCAGGGGCAGATTTTACGGCTTTTTGCAAATCCTCTCTGCTTAATAAAAGAACCAGACCCCACAAGAAAGTGAAATCCGGCTCTTGTCCTCTATTATTTTTGGCACATTAAGACTCCCTGATACCTTTAAACCACTTTCCCATTTCCCAGCCAGCCGTATATCTTCCCGTGGATTCTCCGGTGAAACATGTCGATTACCGGACCTAATCCAAAGGTACATACGATGGTTCCTATGCCAATCTCTCCGCCTAACAACACCGCCAGAATCACACACACCGCGTCCAGTGACACCTTGGCGGTTCCCAGCCTTATCCCCCTTTCATGGAGGGCCACCACCAGGTCATCGGTGGGATTGGTGGGAAATACGCTAATGATATAACAGGCCACTGCAAATGCCACCACCACCACGCCTGCTGCCATGATGAGCAGGGAGGCTGCCAGCCCGGTTCCCTGTACAGGCGCCAGAGCAGTCTTCCACATATCTGTAAATATCCCCAGAAAAAAGGACGAAATGAATGTCTCCAGTCTGGGATATCCCTTTCTGATAAACGCAGTCAGAATCACCACCAGAACGGCTGTGGCATAAATGCCAAGGGATGTATTGATCCGGAGCCGCTCAGCCAGAGCAAAATTCAGGGCATCGTATCCCCCGGCGCCCAGGTGGGCGTTGATGGTCAGTACCACACCCATAGGCATAATCCCCACACCGATGCCGTAAAGTGCCAGGTTACAGGCCCATGCTCCGGGCGTCATAGACTTCCATTTCCTCAGAGTCATAGTTCATCCTGCCTTATCACAACATCCTCCAGACTGCTGCGGGCTGCCTTTCCCCTGAAATTCTCCAGCATCATATCCCGGCACTCCTGTGCAAATAAGGCATGGCTGAAATCATTTCTCTCCTCCCCTTCAAATTTCACCTGGCAATTCCGGAGGACTACGTCATCAGCCCTGCGCATATAAAATCCGGAGGTCTTAATCTCCTCTATCTTCTGTCCGTATCCCGGGCGCAGATCATACATGCCCTTGGGCCATTTGCTCTTAGATCTGACCATCACGCGCACATTCTCAAATAGAATGTCTTCAATATGGTTTCCCGGGCTCCCTGACAAAAATACGCCGTTTTCAGAGTCGCAGGTTATATTGGAAAACCGCACATTAGATATGTGACCGGATTTGGTGTGTTCATCCCTGTCATGGGTGGATATGGTAATGGGTTCCGCGCATCCCCACCAGCAGTCCGCAAACCGCCTTGTCTCTATGATGATATTGGAAAACGAAACATTCCTCACATTTCCCCCATCCCGAATCTGGATGGATATTCCACGGTTGCTGTCACTGATGATGCAGTTGTCCACAACCACATTTTCAAAATCCCCCGTCCCCTCTGTTCCGATTTTTAAAGCAGCTGAGGTAGATGTAAGGGTACATCCCGAAATAATAACATTTTTAAGAGGGCCATACTCCATATTGCCGGAAGAGCTCTTCAGACAGATACAGTCATCCGCGCATGTAACGTGGCAGCCGATGATCCGCACATTAGTGGAATGATCCGGGTCAATTCCGTCAGAATTAGCCACATTCAAATCATTTAAAATCCGCAGGCCTGATATGAGCACATCGTCACAGCCGGCCGGATGCAGCGTCCAGAAGGGGGCATTCCTCATAATTACATCCCTAAACGTAATGTGACTGCAATGCTCCACATAGACCAGGGTTGGGCGCGGATAAAAGTCGCCTGTCACATAGTATGGGCTCACCTGCTTCACAAAGGCATAGGCATTTCCGTCGATGGCGCCTTCTCCGGAAATGGCTATATTATCCGCATCCTTCGCATAGATGAACACATAGGAAGGCTTCAGTGTCACCGGAGTTCCCACCCGCTCCACACCGTCGTCTCTTTGTCCGGCGTTGGGATGAAAGTAATGCTCCAAATCATTATGGGCCTGTAATACCGCCCCGCGTTCCAGGTGCAGATCCACGTTTTCCTTCAAGACAATAGAACCGGAATAAAAATGCTTTCCGCCCTCCAGAATCACCCTGCCGCCTCCGGCCTCGCTGCAGGCGTCAACAGCAGCCTGGATGGCAGGCGCATCATCTGTGACGCGGTCCGCCTTTGCGCCAAAATCAAGCACATTAAAAATCATAATCAAACACTCCTTTCCCCTGACCTACACAGCACCGACCAGTGTCGGAATCACCATGGAGAACCAGGGCACATAGGCCACCAGCATCAGTGCGGCAAAGATAGCCCCATAAAATGGTAAAATAGGCTTTATCATATCCTCCATATCTATACCTGCCACAGAGCACCCGGAAAACAGGGCAGACCCCACAGGCGGGGTGATATTGCCGATACCCAGGTTCATGATCATCATGATACCGAAATGGATGGGATGCATGCCAAAACTTTTCACCACCGGGAGGAAAATAGGCGCAAAAATCAGTACAGCCGGAGTAATATCCATAAAGGTGCCCACAACCAGGAAGATAAGATTAATCATCAGAAGCACCACGTACGGATTGGAGGAAATGCTGAGCATGGCCTTGCCAATGGCAGCCGGCAGTCCTGTAAAGGACATAACAAAGGACATGGTGGAGGAAGCGGCAATGAGGAACATAATAATAGCCGTTGTCTCACAGGCATCGCACAATATAGCTGGCAGGTCCTTTATCTTAATGGTGCGATAACACACAATAGACAGGAACAGGGTATAGGCCACTGCCACTGCGGCTGATTCCGTGGCTGTAAATATACCGGAACATACACCGCCTACTATAATGACAATCAGCAGAAGGCTGGGCACCGCGTCAATAAATGTATGTATGAATTCCCTGGCCGGAACAGCCTTGGTGGTTGGATACTTATTTTTCTTTGCAATGACAAAGGCCACCAGCATACAGGCAACACACCACATGAATCCGGGTATGTATCCGCTCATTATCATTCCCACCACGGAACACCCTGAAAGCACTGCGTAAATAATGAGGATTCCCGAAGGAGGAATGATAAGTCCGGTTGGAGCAGACGCAATATTGGCTGCCGCTGCGAACTTGCGGTCATATCCTTCTTTTTCCTCCAGGGGAATCATCACGCCTCCCACGGCAATGGATGCTGCCACGGATGAGCCGGATATGGAGCCGAACAGGGTGCTGCCCAGGATATTGGTGTGGGCAAGGCCGCCTGGAATAAAGCCCACGAACAGCTTGGCGAAATTAATCAGCTTTTGGGCAATCCCTCCTGAATTCATCAGAACACCGCATAAAATGAAGAAGGGAACCGCAATTAATGAAAAACTGTCCACACCCGTAATCATTTTCTGGCTCGCCACAAAGGTAGCCAAATCCAGGTCCATAACGCAGGCCGTTGTCAGGACAGACGAAACAATAAGACTTATGGATACGGGAACACTGAGGGCCAGCAGCAGGAAAAACGTCCCGATTAAAATTAAACCAACTTGTACCACAGACATTGTCATGATATGTCGTTCCTCCCATTCTCATTTTTTGAAGCATCCGCCGGGTGTGCTGAGGGGTTTTGTTTTTCCCGGGGGCATCCCGCAGCACATTGCACCCGGTATATCCTCAATTCCTTTACATCCTCCCAGATAAAAATAAGGGCGTAGAAGATAAAGAGGACCGCACCTACCAGCAGACAGCTGTAGATATAGGGCATGGGAATTCCCAGGGCCGCAGAAGACTGGTCCGCAGCGGTAGCGCATAGTCTGAGACCGCCCATTATCATAACCACGATGCAGAATACAATGACAAGGCACTGCACGCCTATGTCCACGATTTTCTGCACAGGCGCACTGACCTTTTTCAAAAGTATATTGATAGACAGGTGCTTCCTCTTTCCGTAAGCATAGGCTGCGCCCACCATGGTGGTCCAGACCAGAAGATAGCGAAGGGCCTCCTCTGTCACCGTACTTGGATTATTCAAAACATACCGGGTGATGACCTGCCAGCATACAGCCACAACCATGATGCCCATGATAGCAGTACACAGTACCCGGATGATACTGTCGATTATATTTCTCATTTCCTTATCCCCTCCTATTCAGCATAACTCAGAAAATCTGCCAGATATCTGGCGTTATCCCTGCTCTCAGCGCAGAACGCATCATGCTGGGACTTTACCGCCTGGATAAAGGGCGTCTTATCAATTTCATAAAATTGGACACCGGCTTCCTTTGCCCCCTGGATATTGCGTTCCACAATTTCCTGCCACTTCTCTTCATGTTTCCAAAAGCTTTCATCCATGGCCTTGAGCAACGCATCCCGGTCCTGCTCTGACATGGATTCCCAGGTCTTAGTGGAAATGATTACGATATCCGGCGTGTACTGATGCTGGGTGTAGGTATAGGATTTTGCCACTTCCCCATGTCCGTCATCCACCAATACCGTCTCATTATTCTCCGCACCATCAATAATTCCCTGCTGGAGGGAGGTATAAACTTCCCCGGATGACATGGGCGTGGCCGCGCCCCCCATATTACGTATCATTTCAATGGAGGTAGGGCTGTCCTGGGTCCTGATTTTAAGCCCCTTCAAATCTGCCGGACTTTCCACCGGTCCCTCTTTGGTGGTATAAATGGAACGTGCTCCCGAATCATACCAGCCAATGGCAAAAAATCCCTGGTCATATGTGGATTTGAAAATATCCTGTACTGCCCGGCTCTCCTCCATCACCTTAAAATAATGCTCCGTGGACTGAAATACATAAGGCAGTGAAAATATGGAATAGGCTGGGTTAAACTGTTCCAGCGAACTGGCGCTTACCTTGGCAATATCCAGTACACCGGCTTTCACCATCTGAATCATATCACTGTTGCCGCCCAGCTGACCGTTGGGATATATGGAAAACGAATACCCCGTATTCTTTTCCATCTCATCCTTCATATAAGTCAGCCCCACATGGACCGGATGGTTTTCGTTGTGGGAATGGGCCACCAGCAAATGCGTTCCGCTGCCCCCTTTACTGCAGCCGGTCAACGAGACCAGCATGGATGTTGCCAAAAGACAGCATAAAATTCCTCTCCTCTTTTTCATGTTCCTCTCTCCTGTTATCTGCTGAAATTAACATAGAGCCTGCTCTGATGCGCGTCTGGGACGCGTTCTGGTACGGTACCGTATGAAGTGTTTACATTTTTCACTTCTCATGTTATAGTTCTATTATAATTGCAAACTCTTTGAATGAAAATTGAGTTATTTGGTAAAAACATTGCAAATCTTGGAAGATTGAGATTAAAAATCGAAGGGCTTTGTGCGGATGTGCCAAATTAGAAAGGCGCATTTTATGCAATGCGCCCAAGGATAAATGGAATAAGATATTAAACAGATAGGCAGGAGACTTATGGTTACATCATCCAACCGTGAAAAAATGCTGAAGCATTACATGCACACCAATGATTTTGAGCTGGACCACCACAGGGATATTACTTACCCTGCAGTAGAACCCCATTATCATGAATTTTATGAACTGCTGTACTTTATAAGCGGCCATGTGGATTATATTATAGGAGATGAGATTTATCATCTGCAAAACGATGACCTTCTGATCATACCGCCCAATGTCATGCATAATCCCATATTCGCAGATTTCCGCGTGCCATATGAGCGGTACGTCCTGTGGATATCGCTGCCGACCCTGCAGCAGCTGGCTTCCATTGATGAGGACCTGAATTACTTTCTTACCGCAAAGGGGATGAAAAACTACCTGCTTCGACGCCATACCACTGCCTGGGGCAACTTCCGCACCATCTTCACCTCCTTAGAAGAAGCCCTTGGAGAACAGAAGCCCCTAAGGCATGCCCAGGTCAAGGCCTTCATTCTGCATCTGCTGGTGGAATATAACCTTGCCCTCATGGAAGATTCCGGCACGGCCCAGAGCGGGGTACGTGATAATCCGCTGACAGATATCCTGCACTATATACAGAACCATCTCACGGAGGATTTGTCCATGGACACCATTTCAGGTGCCTTCATCATGGATAAATACAATCTGGCACATATGTTTAAGGATAAAATGGGAATCTCTTACTATCAGTATGTGCTTCAGCAGCGTCTTTTGACTGGGAAAAATCTGATACTGGAAGGCCTCCCCGCCAATAAGGCATGTTTTGCCTGCGGTTTTAATGACTATTCCAGTTTTTTCAGGGCGTTTAAAAAGGAGTATGAGGTGTCGCCGGCGGCGTTTCGGAGGATTCATGAGGGGATGATTGGGTGATGCAACATATTCAATGATTTCTCATTTTGCTTTTTCCAAAGAACACAGTACCTCACAATAAGATATATATTATCCAACAAAGGGTAGTCGTCATTAAAGCAGTCCCCGTGCAAACATCAAGACAAATTCCCATATATCCGGGAATATGCTTAGGAAAAGGGATGAAATAAATGCCTCCAGATTTGGATACCCTATTATGATAAATAAGATAGGAATCACAACCAACAAGGTCGTATATATTTCACTCGGCAGTTCCGAATCACTTGGCAATGCCACAATCCAGCTTGCGAGTGGTGCAAGACAAGCTATGCATGAACTCGAATCACTTTTCTCTGTTCTTTTTCAAGATGAATTGGGAGTCGATACTTATGTAATAGCAGATGGTTACAATATCCATGCCAGAAAAAAAAATCATTTTAGACCTTGATTAGCCATTACTTATTGATTATCATTGATTTTTTTAATATATCCAACAATATGGAGTTTTTCATTAATATGAGAATGAAAAAATACAATATAATTGATATAAATATTCCCACCATACTTCTCAAAATAATATTTGGAATTACCAATTTTGAAATACCGCATACCATCACAATGGAAATACATCCCATAAATACAGAAGCTTTATCCGCGTCCTTTCTTTTCTTATACAATGGTCTAGAATAGTGCCTACATAACAGCATAACTATTAGTTCCGCCATTACTGTTGTTACGGCTGCAGCTGCCATACCATGTGATGAAATTGTAATAAGATTCAATATTATATTTACAGTTGCAGAAATAATTGTCGCAATGAAAAATTTATTCTCTTTACGGTTAGGGACTAGTATACCTTGAGCATAATAACAGCTAAAAACCGCAAATACCAAAGCCAAACATAAGATTGAAAGTGTCCTGCCACCATATAAATACTCACTTCCACCAATTAACCACATTACTTCAGAACTCATGCAGAATAATCCGGTGACACAAGGGAAAACAAGCATCGCTAATGCAATTTTCAGTTTATACAATAAGGTATTATAAGCATCGGTATCATTGCGTCCCAAATAATTGGACAGTCTTGGAATGGCTACCATTATGACTGCGTTTAATAACGCTTTAACGATTGTATAAACTTTAGATGACAGTGTGTAGACACCCACCTCTTCTTCCGACCTCAAAAAGCCCAGAATCGTTACATCCGAGTGTATGTAAACGGTTAATGCGATTGATATACAAAATAAATTTACAATAGGTTTTAAATGTTTTCTTAAATTAAAATGATATGTAATTCGTATCGGTATATATTTTCTTGTATAAATAATATTAGATATATAAGCCCCGGAATTTGAGAACAGCATTATAATAGTATAAATCACATAATCATTTCGTCTTCTCACTAATAAAAAAATAAGCAGAACAGCTAATGTTTGAAAAATAACATATCGAACTGTTATGAAGAGGAAATCCTCATATATGGAGTTAATCCAATCCCTTCCCAATACACTTGTGATGATATTTACACTAAGAATATATATCAAAAGAACATCCTGCCCTGACCGCCTCATAAATATTGCCGCATAAACAAAAAACACATATGATATTACTAAAGAAATTAAATTAATTGAAAAAATTTCTGATGAAAATTGAATTAATGTATCTCTGTCCTCTCTTATTCTTGCCCCTTCTCTAACAGCATATGTTGGAACCCCTAGTGCCGCAAATAACATAAAATAACTGACTACTGAGTCAGAAAAACTATATTTACCAAAATTTGAGCTTCCTAAAATCCTCGATACATACGGAAAAGTTATTAATGGAAATATAATATTGCAACATTGTTTTATTATGTTTAATATCGCACTGATTCCTAGATTTTTTATAGTATGTTCAGTCTTCATTTATTAGTTATCTCTTTTCTAAAACCTCAATAACCTTATTATAAAACTTTTTTTCCAAATCTTAATTTTATTTTAGTGACATAATAATAAAGCAGATACATAACCAAGATTCTTATTGGGGTTCCTATTGATAACACGGACGAATAAAGCACATCATCAATAGGCAGATAAAACACCGTGTATGATAGATAGCCATAAAGCAATAAACCAAATCCTAATTTCATTCTGTACGCATTTTTCTTGTTATGCATATACCCCATAGTAAATATCATTCCTTGAATACTACTTAATACTATCATTCCTGTCATCCCGAAATCACTGTAAAAGCGTCTGAATGCAGTATATATATTTCCCGTATTTAATCCATTAATACTCCTAAATTCCAAATGTCTAGTAAAACTATCTCCATAACCCAGCAGCCTGTAAAAGCTCCTGTATATGGAATAAAAAGTTTCTGACCCAATGTTTTGTGTCTTTAATAAAGAATCTTTTAAAAAAAGATCAAAATTGCGGATAGGACAGCTAATATATGTTGACAAATAGCGCATTATATTAATATCTGCTAATGATTTATGTCTTCCCATAAACACCATAAGAAATATAAATAAAACAATAAATAATATGGCCATTATAATTGCTGTTTTACATATTTTTTTATCTACATCTAATTTCCATCCGTCATACATTTTCCAAAATATGAATAGAAAATACATAAGTGCGCTCAGAAAAATCAGCAAATTACCTCTATTGGATCTTAATACCGAAATTGAAAGCCATAGAAAAGCAATTATTATATGAATAAAATCTTTTTTTTCACTACATTGGAAACACTTATTATGAATAAAAATGAACAATGAAATAATGCCAAATACTGCCGAATAGTTTATCATGGCTCCTAATAATACAGGCTCGTTCACATCATTAAGGTATTGGGAAAAAATATGATACCTCTGTATAATCAGTGTGATGGTTGCTATAGAATATCCCCTAGAAACGACCATACCTCGCATATAAACAAATGCCCAAATCAATGTCACCATCTCAAGTCCAAATGCAGTTAAATTATATACTATGCCAGGTTCCAAACGTTTTCTTTTTATTTCAATTATTTCTTTTTCATTCAAAGAGTACTTTTTACAATAATATAAATAAACAAACCAACTTCCCGTGAAAAAGGATAGTATACCCATTAAGATAAAAACAGTTGACCTTATTGAAAATTCCGAATAGTTAAAATCATCATACGTAAACAGGCCAAAAAAACTTGTAAAAGTAAACATCAAACACACAATAACTGGAGGACACATGATTTCCCACTTGAAAACAACAAGTGCTATAAAAGATATAATAATCAATGCTAAAATCAACACAAAATACATATATAGTTCTCCCTGCTGCCTGTCCAAGCCGTGGCAAGACTTATACGAATAGAATTACGCAATATCAAATAAAATTCAAAAAAATTTTAACTTTAAAAACAAAGGCGTTTTCTCCTGAAGACTTAATCAACTCTTTATCATCCCATAATGCTTTTTTATCCTTAAAACTTCTTTTGTAAAACGCATACTTTTCAAGTAAACTTTTTATGTCTGGTTTAACATTTGGATAGTAATTAAGCAATAACCTGGCCCTGTCCATTCTAATATTAGCCCTGTCTGATTTTCCTGTTATCTGTCTTATAAATCTTCCAAACACATCCGCTGCAGTAACCTCTCGTATACCAACTGTATTAGCATCATGTATACGATAGAGTATATGTGATTCATGGTCATAGTAAATCACCCCCGCAATCGTTCCTACATATAAAATCCATGCATCGTGATTACAATACTTTAATATTCTTTCAGGCGGTATAGGCTGTTTAATAATCAAATCCGCCAGCTTTCCATTAATCAAAAAAGTACATCCACAGCACTGATTTTTAGATATTAGTGATGCTATATCTAAATTTGGAGGCTTATCAAAACGTAATCCCTGTTTATGCCCATCTTTAAATATGGTGAGATTGGAACAATAAAGCGCGGGAATTTCCCCCCCCCCCCCATAACCAATATCAATCCCATTTTTAACCATATTTCTATTTCCACAGGCAACACTATTACCCGTCTGTACACCTATACTTTCTATTTTACTTACAGCCCTAAGCAATTTTTCTTCAAGCCATATGTCATCCTGGTCTGCAAACGCATAATATTCATATCCACCTACGGACGCTACTGTATAAAGAATTTCCATAAAACTTCTTCCTGGGCGAAGGTTTTCTTTTCCTTCAATAAATGTAAGTTTACCTTCTTTTGCATACCTCCTAAGAATCTGCCTGGTAGAATCTGTAGAACAATCATCGCGGACATAAAGATCTACCTGGACACCTTTCTGCCTTAATATACTATCAATCTGTTCTTCTATGTAATTCTCACCATTATATGAACTCATAAGTACAGCAACTCTCGGAACTTCAGGTATCATTAGCACTTCCCCCCATTCCCTCTTTTAATATTCTATACAAAATTCATTAACACTTTTATTAAAAAGATCCAGTACCCCTCTCCTGCAGCCTTGATAAGCTCTTTATCACGTAGTAGAGACAACCTATCTTTAAACGATTTCTGATAGTTTGCATATTTTTCTAAAAAGGCCCTATCTTCCGGCTTTATACAAGAATATTGTCTTAGTAACCACTCTGCACTCTTCTTCCGCAAATTACCGCGCCTCGTTCCTCCCTTGCCATATCCAATTAGTCTCCCAAGTTTTTCAAATATCGTCACTCCCCTTACTCCAACCTCGTTTCTATCGTGAATACGGTATAAAATCTGTGCATCGTCATCATAGACAACCATCCCTGTTAATAACGCCACCAGATATATCCACGCATCATGCATCCTAAAATCTATAATTTCTGCTGGAGGACATTCTTTGGATATAATTTGTTCAACCAGTGCTTTATTAAATACCATAGTACAGCCTGAAATCTGGTTTTTACTGATTTGTCGTGCTAGACTTATGTCAATACCCTCATTGTATCTTAAACCTTTTGAAATCCCATTTTCGTAAATAATTTGATTTGAACAATACAAAACAGGTATGTCTCTGATTAAAAATCCCATAGTTGACATCACATCTCCCCTTATAAAAATGAGTGCAGCGTCCACTGAAATAATTCTTTATTCTTAACCTTGGGTTTCCACCCTAAATTCCGAATTTTATTTGTGTCCATAATTGCAAGCTTAAATGGAAGGTACGGAAGTAAAGCCGCTTTTTCGCCAAAGGTAACCTTGGTTTTTCCTGAAGGCGATAGTCCCGCAATCAACTCTGCCAAATCACGGATGCTGATTAGATTTTCATCAACTGCTACATTGTAAAATGTACTCTCCCCCTTTTCCATCACCAGAAACATTGCATTGACCGCATCAGCAACGTAAGTATATGTTCTCATTGCGCCCCCATCTGAGTGCAGGATAATATCCTGTCCGTCTAATGCGCATTTGATGAATTCCGCAAAGGCCCTCCCGTCATCCAGAAGAATTCCCGGCCCAAGTGTATGTGATAAGCGAACTCCACAGAAATCAATACCATATTCCTCTTTGTAAGACGCCAGCATTGTCTCACACAGACGCTTTGCTTCCGGATAGCATGAACGGTAATTAAGATTTTGTAATGGCCCCATATCGGTTTCTATAATCTTTTTTTCGTCTTCCCATTCACCGTAAACTTCGACCGTGGAAACATAAAAAACACGCTCCGTTTTATGTATTCTGGCACATTCCAGCATATTATAAGTACCATTTACATGAGCCCACAAGGTTTCCACAGGCGTTTTCTTAAAGTCTACCGGAGCCGCCGGTCCTGCAGTATGAAAGATAAAATCTATACTACCATCATATTCAACAGACGCATTTACATTTTGATACAGGAATGTGACATTTGGCAAATCTAGCAAATTCTCAAATACCTGGGCTGCTTTCTCTTCCGATCTTGCCAAACCAATTATACACATATTTAAGTTGTATCTCAAATCCGCATCCACTAGTGTTTCCATGATATACCTTCCCAACCTTCCGGTTGCACCTGTAATCATTACCGATTTATTGCGGTACATCTGCCAGTTTACAGAGCTACCATAAATAATATCTAAATCTCGTCTCTCCATCGCTTTTCGTCCTCTCCTCCTACAATCCAAATACATACTTGTTTTCCTCAAGTTCGAGCATAGCTTTAAATATATAATAATCTTCTGGCGTTGTTATCTTTAGGTTATTATTGTTCTCTACAACAACATGGATATCATTCCCCAAATATGTATAAGCCAGCGCGGCATCCAGAAGTGGGAACGGTTGTCTAACAGGTTCCGGAGTATTATAAACAGTCATGATATTTCTTAATTTAAACGACTGTGGCGCAGTAAGGCTGTATGTATCATCACGTTTCTTAAAATCGGTGAATACAGCCTCCTGTTTATCTGTAATCACAACTGACTCAATAACAGGTTTTACAGTCATGGCACTTCCATATCTCTCTGCCACCCGTATGTTTTCATCGATGATATTCATCTCAACCAATGGACGTACACCATCATGTATCACAATGATATCCTCATACTGTCCCCCCTTATCGATAATATACTTCAGTCCATTTTTCAGGCTTGTCTGCCGGTTTTTACCCCCGGCAACTACTTTTTCTACCTTTCTAAAGCTATACTGCCTTATCAAATCCTGCATATGCTCTATCCACCCGGAATTACATACGATAATAATTTTATCAATACCCTCACAAAATTCAAACTTTTCCAGAGTATATACAATAATTGGTTTTCCAAACACTTCAAGAAATTGTTTTGGCATTCCAGAACTACGCATCCTTTGACCAACACCACCAGCTAATATAATTGCATGATTCATTTTTTCCCCTCCAAAATGTCACCTGATTGGTCTGCTTTTCGACAAATTTGCCCTCATTATTTCATGCTCCGGCCTGCGTTCAACCATTGGTGGTGGCATCAAATAGTTTTTTCCATAATTACGTTCCAAAAATTCATGATATCGTTGATTAACCAGATACCGCTTTCCCTCCAATTCCAATTCTGAATAATCATCCATATAATTCTTGTCAAATATATAACTGACACCCTTAAAGGCATCATTAGACCGATGGATACATTCTTTTCCCCCAACCAGCCATCTCTCTTCGATAACATGGAACCATTTTAGCTGAATTCTTTTAGGTATCAATTTACCCACTATGTGTGTTGACAGCAACAGGAATCGGTTGAGTAATCCAAACCGCTTGTAATCAATATGTGGTTTCATCATTCCTTGAAATGCCCGCAAGATACCAATTTTTATCTGCTGTTGCCATCGTTTCTCTGAAATATAGTCCCAAATCAGAATATCTATGTATACAATACTGTCACCTTTTTTCATAACAAATCGTGGAAACCACATGGTTTCTTCATCGAGATAATATACCCCATACAGTTTTTTAGTAACTTCTTTTAATTTTTTATATTCCAGTCTCATCATAGACACATCAATATCATCATCCCATGGAATCAATTTGTGATTTCGTTCCGCACCCAATAACGCTCCACCATGTAAAGAGTAATAAATTCCGTTTTCTCTGCATACCTGGTCAAATTTTTCTAAAGCTGTTATAAGCAGAGAATGTACCTCCTCCAACCCATAGCTGACATCCAATTCGTAACTTGTTTCCATATCCATCCTTTTTCCACCACTATCATCAATCCAATATATAGACACATCCGGATAAGCACATTCTGATTTGTCCGTGTTATTTAAGCTTATGGCCTACAAACATCTTTGCACCATCAGGATTTTCATAATCCCAAACCCTGATTAACCCATCTATTCCAACCACATCGAAATAGTCAGCCCTAATATCGCATATTTGACCTGGAATGCCTATATATTTTTTATTTTCTAAATAATCAGCTTTCCAAATAATTATTTTATGATTCCCATCATACATGCTGAACGCGCCTGGATACGGTCTTGATACGGCGCGTATAAGACGCTGCACCTTTTCTACTGATTCCCTCCAATTGATACAACCATCTTCCGGTCGTCGTGCTAACAGATATGTCGCTTCCTCATCATTCTGCTTTACCGGTTTTAAGAATCCTTCCTTGATTTGAGAGAGAACCTTTAAAATAAGCTTTTCCAAAGCATGACACATCTTTTTCTCCACATCGGCAGCATAATCCGTTTCCCCTATTTCATATTCTTCTTGTCCCAGGATATCCCCTGAATCAATTCCCTCATCGATAAGAAACAAACTGCATTTTGTTTTATGAACTCCTAATAGGACCTGCCATACCATTGCCGCCCTTCCTCTGAACTTAGGCAAAGGTGTCGGATGAAAACCAACCACGCCTTTAGATGCACATTCCATAATCGCTTTGCCGACAATCTGCGAAAGGCCAATTACAAAAATATAGTCAGGAGAAATCTCCTTTAAGATATCAATGTTTTCTTCCGCTCCTATCTGTTTGAATTTTTTATGCGGTATTCCAGCCCTTTTTGCGGTTTCGTGTATTGGAAAATATCCGGAAACATTTTCACAGTACCGCTCATCTAATGAAAAAACCATATTAATTGGAAATCCTGTTTCAATCATTTTTTCCAACACAATCTCGCTGGTAATCACTGACCCTATCAAAACACTTTTCATTTTTCCATACCACCATATACCTTATTATCCATTGTTTTTGCAAATTTTTCTTCCCCATCAATCACAACCTGGATTGTTTTAAACAATATTTCAATATCGAGAAGTACATTGAAATCCCTTACATATTTAACATCATATTTGATACGGTCCTCCCAAGAAATGGCCGTATTTCCATTCACCTGCGCCAATCCGGTCATGCCAGGACGCATTCTCAAGCGTTGCTTTTGAAATGCAGTATACGCAGCGGCCTGCTCGGCAAACGTAGGTCTTGGCCCCACCAGGCTCATATCCCCCTTAAATACATTGATCAACTGGGGCAGCTCATCAATTTTAGTACGACGCAGAAAATTTCCCATCACAGTTTTTCGTTCCTGGTCTTTAGATATGTCATGATTTCTTTCTGCATCTTTATCAACCTTCATGGTTCTGAACTTCAATATATAAAATAAACGGTTATCCTTCCCGATACGTTCCTGCCTAAAAACTACTGGCCCCGGCATGGTTATCTTTATAAGCAGTGCAGAAATCAATAAAATAGGGAATACTAACACCAACCCCAAACCACTTCCAATTAAATCTAACAGACGTTTAACCACCAGATTAATTGTTCTCATTTCAATTTTCATCCCATATCTCCCATTAAAACAATCACCTAATCGTCCTGACTAAACTAAAGGCTTCCGCAGCTTTAACATTCACTGCCGCTCCTCTAAATCTCGCTAACGCGTCCAATGCCTCTATAGACCGTACATTGGGGAACTCCTCAAGCTGCGACTTAAAAATTTTCATGGCAGATAGCTTCTCCTTAACCGTATCTGTTATATCCTCGTACACATTCGGTATAAATTCATTTACTGTATTCGGAATATTCCAACCGGTTTCAGAGAGTGTTTCATAAGCATACACACTTTTTACCTTGTGTTTATACTTTGGTCTTACCGCTACCATTGCAGCATCCACCACCATTTGATGGTCTATCTGCATATCCCCTCTATGCGGGATATAAACATCGTCTGGGGCGATTCTTTGAATCACATCAGATATCCTGCCGTTGAATTCAAAACGTGGAACTGTTTCCAGCATCACAGCAGGAAAATCCAGGAAGATAGTCTCTTTAACACCAAGCAGCTTATCTGCAGCTCTCGCTTCCATACGCCCTTGTTTCACATACTCTTCCTGAAATAGTGGCATGTATCCCCTAGTCACGATACAAACATATACCTCGTCTCCAGCTTTCACTCTTTTTAATATCGTTCCTCCTACACCCAATACTTCATCATCTGGGTGCGGTGCTATTACTAATACTCTCATATAATATCTCCAAGTCATCCAACATCTTCAGATACGGAATGGAAACGGCTTTTTTCATCTCTCTAAATTTTATCCCATTATTCAGGCAGCGCTGCACATATTCCATGAATTCAGGAAATAATGAATCCGATTCAATGGTCACTTTTTTTATACCTCTGCTTAAACATATGAATATTGTAACCATACCCCATTGAAACTTTTTTTTGCCTTTTATTGTGTAATTAGGCATTTCTCCAATAATCCAATTATAATCATAAAAATGTTTCAACATATTTTGATATAGTCTTTTATCCGGTACATAACATGTCCTTACATCACAAAGCTGCTCTTCCCGTCTGTTGTTGCCCATAGCTTCATTTTCTAAACAGTTTAAATATTTGCTGTAAATATCAAGAAATCCCTGTTTCAGTACATTTACTACATCTTTTACTTGAATATATGAAATTACATTTCTTAAATTGCACACCCTGCACCGCACAGATTCAATGCCGTTACCTATTAATTTATTTCTATCAACCTGAAGCAATTGCTCCATTCTGTTGCAATCCACATCCAGCATGATAGTCCCATGATGCATCCCTACACTCTCGTTACAAAAATATGCTGACCCAGAAAACTTTGCACCTTTTAACAGAAAATCATTACGACCCGATTTGTCCACATTCAACCCTAAAGATTTACATGCTTTCTCAATCACCATATCTGACTTTTTTAAGTCATACAGTTCCTTCGGCAGAATCATTGTAAAACATAGATTCCCCATATCCTGATAAACTGCTCCGCCGCCTGTCATACGTCTGGCAAGTAAGGTGCCCAATTGTTTTGCCATATCTATATTTACCTGTGTATACATATTCTGGCTGCGTCCGATAACCACACAGTTTTCATTTTGCCATAGGAACAGAACTCCCACTTTTCCTTTGCTTTCCTGAACCATAATTCGCAGACATTGTTCCATAGCCAGATTCTCATATATAATATTACTGTTAGATTGGATTATATAAATCATTTAAATCTCCGCAAACTTTATAGAAATATCTCAACTGTTATCCTTTAAAAGTATGACCGTATCGTCGGGTATGTCTTTAAAAATATGGCAGCCATTCTGGATAACCACATTCCTACCAATTTTTACACCTATATAAACAGTCACACCTTGTCCTATTAATGTGTTTTCTCCAACAATGACATCCCCAGCCAACACCACACCTGAAGTAATATGACAATGGCTTCCGATAATACAGCCATGGGAAATAATGGCTCCGGAATTTATAATGCAATTACTCTCAACCTTAACATCGGAACCTATAATTGCCCCGGCCATAACCATATTCCCTTCACCCAAAACTGCCGACTGTTCTATGACTGCAGACCGGTGTATTACATTTGGAAATATGAACCCTTTTTCTTTCAGCATTTCATAAATTGGTCTGCGATAATGCGCCTTATTTAAAAAACCTACGCAATTAACAATTTGACGGTATCCTTCTGCAAATAAATGGTCTAAATCTTCATTTGAACCAACTGACTTAATTCCCATGATGTCTTTCACATCCTTGGACTTATCTACTAATCCGTATATATTCAGTTCATGCCGCGTCTTCAGAATATCAACTGCCATTTTTCCAAGACCGCCGCCGCCATAAATCAACACCTGATTATTCTTTGTCTCCTTTGGTTCATGTGGTTTACTTATAAGTTTAAGTACATCCCTTTCTTTAATAAGTCTTGACCTGTCAAAAACAGTTATATCCACATTATATTCTCGAATCAGCGCCTTAGCTTTTTCAGTAATCTTGTACTCAGGCAAATTATTGTCATCCATTTTCCGGTTGGTGGCTTCGTCACCTAGCACTGCCACCACATCACCAACCTCAATATCACTTCCAGCTTCTGCGCATAATGTAATGAATCCATCACACGATGCTGTTATCTCGCTGGTCTCTTTTGAGGTTTCAATCAGGCACAGTACTTGTTTTTTCTTAACAAATGTTCCACTATCTACCAGCCATTTCGTTAGAGTTACATAATCATCATTTACACCAAGTCTTGGCATTTGAATTTTACATTCCATTTCTCAATCTCCTGATTATTTCTGTTGTATCTGGAATAACTTGTTTTTCTAACTCAATACCATTTGGAATTGGACAGTCTTTTGCAGCAATCCGAAGATATGAAGAGCCAATCCTGCGGGTTGCAAATTCCGCGATTAATTCGGCCCCTATTCCATTTGTTTCAGAGCCTTCTTCTACCGTCACTATTTTTGCCTTATCCGGTATTATCTCTTTTAAATCATTTATCGGTACGGGGAGAAGCTGGCTCATAATGATTATATCTACTTGGATTTCATCTTTTAACATCAATTCCTCTGCTGCCGCGATGACCTCATTAACCATATCACCATATGTTATCGCATAGTAATCTGCCTGTATTTCCTTTTCCAGACTCATATGAACAGTGGAATAACCATACTGATTCTGTTCGAAACATGTCCATATTCCCATATTCCCGTTTCTGACAACCGCAATCCTGGAAGAATACATCTTTTTATTCTCTATTACCATTGTCGGTGAAGTGATTGTAGAAACAAGATTACTATATAGAGTCTGGGGATTATGTACAGGTGATAAGGCCAGCACATGCAGGCCCGGTATTCCCATCATATACTTTTCCATAGACTGACTATGTGTTGGTCCATATCCTCTCCTTGCTCCAGACGGTATTCTTACAACCATTGGCACATGTACACTATCACCACATACCCAATTATATTTAACTGCATGATTCAGCAACTGATCAAATCCTAAAGCTATAAAATCACCAAACATCATTTCACATATGGGTATCTTCCCTGTCATAGCCATACCAACGCTCATTCCTACAATGCACGCTTCGCTGATAGGAGTATTGAGCACTCTTTCTCCCGCAAGTTCAGACACCCCTTTTGTTGCCTTAAAAGCCCCTCCGTATGGGTCCCTTATATCTTCCCCTAAAAATATTACCCTTGGATTTGTGGATACGATATCTTTAAATGTTTCCTGTAAAACTTCAATACATTTACGATTGCTTTCTGTAAAATATGTCGTATTCGAAGGCGGCAGTAAAAAGTTCTGATTCATATTTGATTCTACTTTGATAATTTGTTCTGATTCTAACTTCTGCTCTTCTATTTTGAGTTCGTTCATGTATCTGTTATACAATGTCTCAACTTGTGCTTTACCTAAAACGCTTCTCACATGCTCAACAGGATCATCAGACATATGCGAAGCAACTTCCTTGGAATCCCTTATATCATCACCCTTACTATGAGCATACAATCTGTAATTGTGGACAATTACCCCTACAGGCTTTCTCTCACTGTTTAAATAATCAAATGCAGCTTCAAAAAAAGGCAATAATTCATCTATATTTGTACTTTTGATTTCAAATGCTTTTATATTAAATGCCTTCAAACGGTCAACTATCTTTCCGGACACTGCATACTCACTTTTTGTACTCATGGCGTAACCGTTATCTTCTATAACAAACATAATTGGAGAGCCTGTTACTGATGCCATATTAAAGCTTTCATAAACGACCCCCTGCCCAAGCGTTCCGTCTCCTATAAATACAATGGTGTTTGCATCGGACTTGTCTAATTTATGGGCATAAGCAGCTCCTAAAGCATTGGGGACAATTCCGCCCTGAATTCCATTAGAATAAAAATTTCTATAGTGTATATGCTGGCTTCCCCCCATTCCAAAACATAAACCTGATTTTCTTGACATAATCTCAGCTAATAATTTTTCTTTTGGGCCACCATATGCCAAATAATGTCCATGACATCTGTGATTAGAAAACACTGTGTCATTTTCTTTGACATTCGCCATCACAGCAACGGCGGTTGCTTCCTCTCCTATGTAAGTATGGGTCGTACCGGATAATTTATTTTCAGAAAATAATTTTATTATAAAATGTTCAAATGCTCTTATCTCAACTATCTGTTCATAGTATTTTCTCTCTATCATATAGTCATAACCTTTCACTTACTTCATCACCCAAAACATCTCCTTATGATTTCGAGTACTACATTCTGCTGTTCTGGTGTCATTTTATTATCGCTTGGCAGGCACAGACCCCTCTGAAAAATATCCATGCCAACATCAACAGCGGTTCTCTCTATGTAAGCATTCGTTTTAGCCCGTCCATTACCTTCCTTGGTAACAAAACCATTCATTCGATAGATTGGCTGCATGTGCATAGGCTTCCATATTGGACGCCCTTCTATGTTGTATTGGGCTAATATGTCCAGGATTTCTGTCGGACAGGTTTTGCCTTGTTCCGGATTATAGAGAACATCCTGCTCTCCTCTGACCTGTCTGCACATTGCGTCCTCATCAATCAGCAGACAACTTAACCAAAAATTCGGTTCGCTTCTCTCCTCGTTGTAAGGGTTCATGGATACAGGCAGTCCCTTCAGCCCTTTCTTATACCTCTCATAAATTGCTTTCTTCTGTGCTATATGTTCCTCCAGAAAAGGAAGCTGTCCCCGAACCACACCTGCAACCACATTACTCATACGGTAGTTATAACCAAGTTCCTCATGCTGATACCAATTCGCCTTTTCCCGGCTCTGTGTAGACCACTTTCTAACCTTTTCCGCATCCTCCTGACTATCACATAAAAGCATCCCCCCGGAACTTCCTGTGATGATTTTATTTCCGTTAAAGCTAATACAGTTATAGCTGCCAAATTTACCAGTTAGGCCGCCTTTATATGTAGCTCCAAATGCCTCTGCTGCATCCTCTACAATAACAGCATCATGTTTATTGGCAATTGTCCTGATTTCATCAATCTTTCCAGGGACGCCATAAAGATGTGCGGTTACAATCACTTTCACATCCGGATAAAACTCAAACGCTTTCTCCAACGCATCTGGACTCATATTCCAAGTATCGCGCTCAGTATCTATGAATACTGGCACACCCCCCTCATAAACAACCGGATTGACAGTGGCACCAAAAGTCATATCCGAGCAGAACACTTTATGTCCATTTAATGCTCCTTTTCCAAGTCCAGCACCACCATAAGCTCTTTCACCTGCCAGTTTTACCGCAAGATGAAGAGCCGCAGTTCCCGTAGATAATGCCACTGCATTTTTACAGCCCACCTTTTCTGCTATTATGTATTCAATCTCATTAATGTTTCTACCCACTGTAGACATCCAATTCGTTTCATAAGCTTCGGTCACATATTTGAGCTCACCTCCATGCATTGTCGGAGAGGCCATCCACAACTTAGACTTAAACGGTTCAATATTTGATGATTTGGTAAACATGAAATCTGACCTCCTCTATAATCCTTTTAATTTAATTCTGTATATTGTTAATTAAGAATCAAGTTCGTCATTACCTTGATACAATCATAGCTGTAGCCGCTGCTTCTCCCATGCCTATCTTTTGAATATTATTCACATTTCTATATTCAGTTTTTTGACCTGCCGGATGAAACGTGGGCACGATATCTTCCACCATTAGAACAATATCCCTGCTATTTTCATAACTGGCCTCTGCCAATTCTTCCAACTGCTTTAAAAAATACCGAATATCAAAAGGTATAGGTTTTCCAATATGAATCAATTTGTTAGCTGTTTTCAACATGCCTTCTTCTTCCATCAATTTTTCCTCGAATAACTTCTCTCCCGGCCTTAATCCGGTATAGATAACCTCAATTTCCTCATCCGGCTTATATCCAGACAGCTTAATGAGATTTCTTGCCAGTGTATCAATTTTTACGGGATCGCCCATATCCAATACAAAGATTTCCCCGCCCTGGGCATATGTCCCAGCCTGCAGAACAAGGCTCACAGCCTCAGATATTGTCATGAAATACCGAATGATATCCGGGTGTGTCACAGTAACCGGCCCGCCTTTTTCAATCTGCTTCTTGAATAACGGAATCACAGAACCGTTACTGCCCAAGACGTTACCAAATCTTACCGCCACAAACTGTGTCTCGTTCCGGCCTCCGCTTTTCATGTCATCTGCTAACACTTTATCTATGCAATAATCCGTTATAGCCGTATCAGACGCCTTATTCATATGTGCATGGAGAAACGGAAGCAGCTCTGTCCTGCCCTCTTTGGAAATGGCATCCATACTCTGAATAACCATTTCGCATAACCGTTTGCTCGCCCCCATAATATTGGTCGGATTGACCGCCTTATCTGTACTAATCAGCACAAAACGCCGGGTACCATGCATCAATGCCGCATATGCTGTCTTATATGTGCCAATTACATTATTTTTTATCGCCTCATTTGGGCTGTTTTCCATCAGCGGAACGTGTTTATGGGCAGCTGCATGATAAACAATCTCGGGTTTATACGTCTCAAATACCCAATTGATTCTTCTGCTGTCTCTGACAGATCCAATTAGGACGGCCAGGTTCAAGTTAGGATATTTCCACTTCAGTTCCTGCTCTATGTCATATGCATTATTTTCATAAATATCTAAAATAATCAGCTGCCCAGGTTCATGTTCCGCAATCTGCCTGCATAATTCACTCCCAATGGAACCGCCTCCACCTGTAACCAGAATGGTTTTTCCTTTGATATGCCGGAAAATCTCTTTCATATTTACCTTAATAGATTCCCTGCCAAGTAAATCCTCCACAGCCACAGGCTTCATCCTGCTTAAGGATACCTCTCCATTGGTCAACTGAAAAACTCCAGGAAGGCTCTGTAAATGGCAACCTGTTTCTTTGCAAATGTTCAGGATATCCCTCTTATCCTCCACAGATGCCGTTGGAATAGAAAACATAATTTGATCCACATTATATTTCTTAACATTTTCCATGATGCTGTCACGCCCGCCCGCAATAGGAATTCCTTCCATAAGACGCCCCCACTTATTAGGATTATCATCAATAACGCATACAGGCCTTGCCGTAGATTCACTGGAGTTCTTTAGTTCCTTTATGATAACCTGCCCGGCAGCTCCTGCACCGATTACCATGGCATTATGGACAGCCTTTCTCTCCTTAGCCCGTCTCGCCCGTTCTAACGTAATGAAGCGATAAACGAATCGTACCGTAACCGTTAATGCAAACTGCATAATTGCGCCAATCATATAATAGGAAACAGGCATGCGTTTTACAAAAACAGTCATACCAATCACCTGAAACACAGTAGTAATCAACGATGCCGCCAACATATGATTTAATTCACTAAAGCTGGCAAATCTCCATAGCGTATTATATAAATGCAGCGACAAAAAAACCGTGACCGCGAATGTTGTATAGAACGGTGCAAATACTAAAAATGAATATATATACTCTTCTGGAATCTGAGAAAAGCGCAAATCGAACCGTAACCAAAGACCCAAAAAATATGCAAAATTCATAGCTCCAACATCATAAATCAGTAAATAAAAGGCGATGATTTTCCAGTGCTCAATTTTTTTTTGTTTTTTTACGTATAAACGTATATCGGCTTCTATTTTCTCTTTGAATTGATTGACCTTGATTTTATTCATGATTACTCCTTTCCCATTCTGATGCAGTTTATAATAAGCCGTATCTAAATGAGAAATATGAATTTTGTCATATTCTTATTTCGATGAAATATGAATCCTTGTTATTACTTATTTCACCAAAATAAATACATGACGTTTCTTCTCAACCTTGCCAGATATCTTTTTCTCTTTTACAGACCGGGGGCCGGCCTCCGCCATCTATCACCCCCGGCCAGCACTTCTCAATGCTGCTGCTACTTATACACTACCGATAACGTCCCCGATCCCGGAACATTCACAGCCACTGTCTTAGTCACCGGATCCACCTTAACAGCCGGAATCAGCTGCCACTGGCCTGTGGCATTGTCATAGAACAATAACTGTACGTTATTGACATTCGCAACCAGGTTGGGCACATACAGAGAAACCTCTACGGGACCTGTCTTAACAGTGCCTGTATTAGCATCCTTTGTGATGATTGCATGGGTTCCTGTCAGGGCATTAAAGCCTGTCAAGTCCACGCCCTGAACAACCTCGTTTAACGGTTTTCCCGCATTGATATCATTAATAGCCGATACCACATCCGATGGAAGTCCTGCAGTTGCTGCTGTGCTGTCTGCAAATGCAACAGCGGTGTCACCGATAACAGCCTCTCCCTTGGAATTGGTTGTTACCTGCTGCCCTGTGGTTGTTACAGTGTCCACCGCAACGCCAATCGTGCTGCCGGTCTGGCTGGCACTGGTTGTGGCGCCTGTCGTTTTGACACCTGTAGCTGACACAGTTACCGTGGTGTTGGAATTTGTGCTTGTAGTGCCTTTGTTGCTGCTGGACGATCCTATGGAACCGCTGCCATCACTGCTGCTGGATGAACCAATGGAGCCATTGCTGGTAGGACTGTTGGCTGCAAATGCCCATACAGGCTGTGATGCCAGAGCAACCGTCAGCACTAAAGCTGCTATGCATTTCTTTTTCATATCCTTCACCTCTCCTTTCTCTCCTAAGAGTAGTTATATTCAATAAACAGCATGGTTTCATGCTGGATATTGCATGTTTGCACACATTCACCGCCAGATACCGTTCTTCTTCCTTCCAACGGCAAATACTGTGGTCCTTCATCCCTGTCTATTCAATTTCCCGGTAGAACAACTCCAGTAAAATAGGGATCAGTGCTTCCCTGTCCGCATAAAATTCGTCAAAGCGGAGTGTCACCACACCTTCCCCGGGTACTGTATAAAAATCCTCATCGCCCAGTTTTCCGCCTGTGACAGCGTCCATAGCAACTTTAAGATACTGGTCCTTGGTCATGTTAGTGACCATGTAATCCTGAATCCTCTCAAACAGCCTGACCACAAGGCCGCTGTCCTTGGCCGAATGCCTCTGGACCGCCTGGAAAAACCCCTTTATATATTGTTGCTGCTGGTCCATACGATACAAAGCCGAATGGTCCACATTCACATCCCGGTAACGGACAAATACTTCTGCCTGTTTCCCTTTCAACGTCACTGTTTCACCCTTTACCAGAGCAGGGTCCCGATTCTCCATTCCATCTGTCTCAATCGTTACCGTAACTCCCCCTACTTCATCATTCAGCACAGGGATAACACTTGTATCGGCTGCCAGATACCACTCTATCTTCAGGCCCCCCAATAGTTCTGATACTGCATCCACCATATATTGACAGCTCTTCTCTCTCCCATCACCATAGGCGTAAGCCAGCGTCAGGTGCTGCATGTCCTTCCCCAGTTCATTCCCGCTCAAATCAGTAAGCGTGATATCTGTCATCGTGTCACGCGGTATCATCAATATCTTTATTGTATTCCTGGCCGTATCCTGGGCAATCAGAAATACCCCGTCCGCCTGCCCGCCAAAACCGGTGGTGGTTTTCTCTGTCATTTCTCCCGACCGGTCCACTCCAATACACAGGATAGCCTTCACATAACTGCTGCGCCTGTACCGTTTTCCACTATATTCAACCACATCCCCGCCAAAGAGGTATGTGTCCCACTGCCCGCAGTCCCGGCTGCTTCCCTGGCTGTTCCCTCGGCTGCCTCCCTGGCTGTCCCCCTGGCTGTTCCCTTGGCTTCCTCCCTGGTTGTTCCCCTGGCTGCTTCCCTGGCTGTTCCCTTGGCTTCCTCCCCGCCCCACATAATCCCTGGCTGCAATCTCAGCTTCGAGGAGTTTCCTATTGCGGTACAGATTCACCCCGGCCCATATGAAGCAGATCAGCGAAATTGCCGCTGCCCCCACAGCCGCCCGGTATACTGTGTGTTTATGGTTACGAAGCCAGCTCATGCCTCTGCCTTCTCATATCTGCCATACTTGCTGTAATGGCCATATTTGGAATACTTTCCGTATTTGCCGTAACGTCCATAATACCTGCTGTAATAACCGTTTCGCTCCATGCTCACCTTATTGAGGACAACCCCGAGAATACGGCATCCGCTTTTTTCCAGCTGTCCCTTGACCCGCTGCTCCAGACGGTAGCTTATGGAGCCGCTCTCCACCACCATCACAGCCCCGTCGCACTGACGGGCCACGATTGCTCCGTCTATCAGATTAGCCATGGGAGGCGTGTCAATAATAACGTAATCGTACAATTGCCTTAATTTACAAATCATATCTCCAAACAGGCTTTCCTCTAAAAGCTCTGCCGGATTTGGCGAATACGGTCCTGCGAATATGATACTGAGATTTTCTATATTCGTGTCATAAAGGACATGCTCCATTGACCGCTGTCCGCTTAAGTATTGGGATAGTCCCGCCACCTCCCGTTCCAGCTGATAACGGGAAACCAGTACGGATTTTCGTATATCGGCGTCAATCATCACTACTTTCTTACCGATTTGAGCTAGAGACGACGCCATGGCAAATGTTATGTCGCTTTTTCCCTCGTCAGGCAGGGAACTGGTCAGCATGATTGTCTTGATGCCGCTTCCGCAGAACTGTATATTGGTCCTCAATGTTTTAATGGCTTCATTGTAATGGTAGTCATCCTTCATCTCCCTGTTTAGTGCAACAAATTGTCTCATGACGCCTGGCCTCCCCTTTTCTTTTTTCTGGATTTCCCTGATGCCGTCTTATTCCTTGATTTTGAGGATATCATGGCCTCCTTATCCTCTGGCTTTTCTCCTTCACGCTCCGGCACCGATGCCAGGACAGATAATCCAAGGTATTTTGCAACATCTTCCTCTGTCCGGATGGTGTCATTCATAACCACATTCACGGTGATGGCTCCGCAGACCAGTACGGCTCCCAGCAGACTGCCTATCAGTGCATTTTTCACATTGCTTGGACTTGACCTGAGTATGGGAATTTCCCCCTCCTCAATCAGTTTAGGAGGAACCATCTCCATGATATCCCCGATATAGTCGGAGGATGTGGTTGCAATCTTGTCTGCGATTAATTTTGCCATGGATGGATCCGGATCCTCCACGGAAATAGAAAGAATCCGTGTGTCCTGGGGATTGTCAATTGTCACCTTCTCTACTAAGTCTTTATATGTAAGGTCCAGCTCCATCTCTTCGATGACCTGGTTCAGGACTCTCCTGCTTGTAACGATAATTTTATAGTCCTTGGTCAGCTGGCTTCCTATCTGCAGATCAGCCAGTGATGTCAATGTGGTTTCTTTTGAGAGGATATAAACCATTGCAGTGGACTTATACTGGGGAGTGAGCACAAAGGCGCTGAATGCTCCTGCCACGCCTCCAAACAATATAATAATTCCCAATATCATCCATATCCTGCGCCGGAACTCACCTAGCAATTCCAAGAGGTCTATCTCAATCTCGTTGTCATCATACGTCTTTTCCATACCTCGTCCTGTTCTCCTGTTTTTTAATTGTATTTCGTTTCTGTATTATTTTCTTCGCATTTCCCCGCAGCAGGCTGTGGAGTCTGCGCCCATCCAGATGTTTCACAAGCCAGCAAAAGCTCTCCTCTATGTCCGGTTTTCTGTAGTCCATGCGGTGCATATCAGTTCCCAGACAAAAAATTCTGCTCTCCGTAACCTGCTTCCTGCACCAGCGGGTTTCCTTATCCCATAAATGGTTCCCACTGAGGCTGCTGTAATTCATCTGCAGCCTGCAGTCACATTGGGCTATCTCTGACAGGTTGGTCCCTTGCCTAAGGCACGTATACCGTTCTACATGGGCTATGACCGGTATGTATCTGGCCATGGTCAGTTTCCTGATTGCCTGGTACATCTTTTCATAGGATACCTGGGGATCAAATTCCACCAGCACATATTGGCTGCCCTCCAGGGTAAGGGCCTTTCCCTCCCTGAGATGGTCCACCAAGCCCTCATGATAATAGGTCTCCTGCCCCAGACCCGTCATAAAATCCGGTGCAATGTTGTGTGCCTCCTCCTTCAAACGTTCTGCCAGCTCATATATACCGGAAGGCAAACCACTCCTGGAATAATGGGGCGTTGCCACAATATATCGGATTCCCTGCCTGTAAGATTCCTCCAGCATCCTTCTGCTCTCATCCCAGTCCCTGGACCCATCGTCAATTCCCGGGAGAATATGTGCATGCATATCAATGATTCCCGTCATATCATCACCCCGTTATATTTTCTATACAGGTTTTTTAAATAAGGAAGCATGTCCTCGGCCCAGAAATATTCAGGCATATAACTTCCGGAAAACAGGGATATAAACTCTGGATTTCCCTTGATAAATTCATAGAAATCGCAGACAAACTGCTCCGTATCCACCGCGTAGCTGCCTCGTTTCTTTATTAATATTTGTTCTATTCCATATTCCATCAGGCTCATCCGAAGGCGGTAAAATACAACCCTTAAGTTGTTTTTCGCCGTGCTCTCTTTAATGTTTTCATATAACAGATATGTCATCTGGGATAATGAAACGCTGCTTCCGCGTTTTTCGACCATAATTGCAAGCATCTCTTTCGCTTTGCTGCTGGGAAAATAAACCATTTTACCGTTTACATAAACATCAAATCCATCAAAGGTCTTTATAAATATAGTTACATTCCCCGTTTCTGCCATCAGCGTTATTTCTCCCGTTATTCCAAGTCGCATACCACTGTT
>ERZ836760.1147-NODE-1147-length-31507-cov-15.824685_pt1 | contig 31507 bp, 24 predicted proteins | sample MGYA00519941_ERZ836760 | MGnify/ENA primary metagenome ERZ836760 (study PRJEB31850, sample SAMEA3708807) | human gut metagenome | biome: human gut; feature: human-associated habitat; material: faeces | place: China | collected 2014 ... | reverse complement strand
CCCGGCCATCTCCCAGGACGACGACGCCCTCGCCGCCCAGGACGCCTCCACCCAGTCCCTGATCAAGTTCTACCGCGCCAACCGCGAGTTCTGATCTCCGCTCCTGCGTCGCTTCAATCAGAACTCGCGGTTGGCGCGCCGCGCTGTGTTGTTTGATGGTCGGTCTGGCGACCGTCCATGGCGCGAGTTCTGATTCGCCGGTTCGGCTCTAGCAGCTGAACTCTGATACGCATGTGCCCCGGCATCTTCGGATACCGGGGCACATTGCTATATATTCCGTGCGACGTTATATCTATAACCTGTGAACTGGGGGTGGTGTTCCGGGTCAATGAGATCAGCCGTAGTAGACCGATTCATTGCAGTGTTCCTTGCATTTTCATGTGCACTTTTATGAGTGACTGGTGCAAAATCAGGCGGACTTACAGGGTGTGGACGTTTTCTTGGAGACTGGACGGAAGGATTCTCGTATGTCCGGTCCCGGGGGAACGACGGCGCGTGGTGGACTTGTATTCCGCCACGCCGATGGCCGCGGCCCGGGTGGTCGAGCGCCTGGGTTGTCCGACCGGGCAGTGCCCGGAACGCCGGCCGGCAAAGGATCCCGAGCATGCCGGCCATATGGCCAGACCCATCGTCCCGCCGGAGACGGGGGCCAAGGCGATCGAACCGGTGCCGGGCGGCATGCGGCGGGAGTGGGCCGCCGAACTGTTCGGCGCGGGCGTCGGCGCGGTCAATGCCAGCGTATCAGTCGTAGCGTGTTCATGATTCCTCCTCGGCGATTCGGGGCGGTCCGTTCCGCTGTCGGGCTGATCGTTGTTTCCATTGCGGCAGTTGGCTGAGACGGGTCAACTCAGTCCGTTTCGCTGGCTTCCTCGGCCGGTCGGGTGGCGTTTGCCGGGTTGGCGGCGTCGACGGTGATGATGTCATCATCGGCGTCGTAGTCGAACAGTTCTCCGTATCGACCCCACGTCATGGCGATGTTGAACTGGCGCTCCGCCTCCGCGTCCGTATGACGGGCCCTCAGCAGGTCGACGATGAGCTCGCCGCGCAGGCGGCCGTGTTCGCTGTGACGGACCGCTCGGTCGATGATGCGCACCAGCGGTGCCTTGTCTTGCAGCATGGCGGCGAACATCGTCTTGCTTGTCAGAATGTCCGCCTGCCTCCACTGGCGTCCGAGCTCGGTCAATGTCACGTGTCCGTTCTCGACGGTCAGCAATCCCAGCATGGTTCCGGCGTCGATCAGCGGGAACAGGTCGTCCACCTCGAATGACAGCTCGCCGGCCAGATCGGCCAGGTCGATGCCCTGCGCGTGATCGTATACGATCTCCACCAGTCCGGCCAGGCCTCCCGGCGTAGCGTTGGGCAGCATGTCGGAGGATGCCTGATGGTCGGCGTTGCTCGCCCGGGCCGGGGCCTGATCCGCTGCCGCGGTCTGGTTCGCCGCGCCATCTGACGTGCCATGCGCGACGCCGTCCCCGGCGGCCGTGCGCTCGTCGGCGGTATCCGCCGGCCCGCCATCGCGACTCTGCCCGGTCAGGATCGCATACAGGGTGTCGACCATAGCCTCGAACTGGGCGGAATGACGGTCGCGGGGCCTCGGCAGGGTGACGGGCACGTCGGCGATGAGATGACCGGGATGCGAGCCGAGCACCACGACACGATCCGCCATCTGCACGGCCTCCTCGATGTTGTGCGTCACGATGAGCACCGACTTGATGGAACGCTGATCGCCGCTCCACATCTTGAGCACCTCGTTGCGCAGGTTCTCGGCCGTCAGCACATCCAATGCGGAGAACGGCTCGTCCATGAACAGCGCATCGGGCTGCACCACCAGGGCCCGTGCGATGCCCACGCGCTGGCGCATGCCGCCGGAGAGCTCCTTCGGGTACGCGTTCTCGAATCCGTCCAGTCCGATGGCGTCGATGGCCTGCAGTGCAGCGCGACGGCGTTCCTCGCGCGGCACGCCGCGGGCCTCCAGCCCCAGTTCCACATTCGCTTGCACCGTGAGCCACGGCATCAGCGCGAAGGTCTGGAACACGAGTCCCACTCCGGGATTAGGGCCGGTGATGTCGGTGCCGCGGTAGGTGACGGTACCGCTCGACGCGGGTACCAGGCCCGCCAGGATGCGCAGGAACGTGGATTTTCCAGCGCCGGACCGGCCCAGGATCGCCACGATCTCGCCCTCATGCAGGGTGAAGGAGATGTCGCGCAGCACGGTCAGCTCCTTACCGCGCTTGGCGCGGTAGGTCTTGCCCACGTGCTGCGCCTCGATGATCGCGGTGCCGGCGGCGTTCGTCGCGGCGGTCTGCGGGAAGGTTGCGGTGCGGTCGGAAAAAGTTGCGATGGTCATGATAAATGGTCCTTGCTGTTACGTTTTTTGCGGATGATCGCGGCGGATTCGAATGACATGCGCTCGCCGCCGATGCTGTTGGATTGTTGCGGGTCGATGGGCCGGGACGGCCGGTGCGGCCTCCGTCAGGCGACGGAGAAACGGCGCTCGGCGTACGTCTGCAATGGACGCCAGAACAGCCGGTTGACGCCCACGACGAACACGCTCATCACGGCAACCCCGATGATGGTCTTGCCGGTGTCTCCCACTGCGGTCGCATTGGCGATATATGTTCCCAATCCATTTGCCGTAAGCGTGGTGTGCCCGTAGGCCACGATCTCGGAGACGATGGAGGCGTTCCACGCGCCGCCCGCCGCGGTGATGCCGCCAGTGCACCACGAGCCGAACACCGCCGGCAGGATCAGCTTGGTCCACCGCTGCCGCGTGTCCAGATGGAACGCCCGCGTGGCCTCGCGCAGGTCATCGGGAATGGCCGAAGCGCCCGCAATCACGTTGAACAGGATGTACCACTGCGTTCCCAGCGACATGAGCAGAATGCTGCCCCAGCTGATGTCGATATGCCAGGCGATGAACCACAGTGTGACGAACGGGAACGTGAAGTTCGAGGGGAAGCTCGCCAACACCTGCACCAGCGGCTGCACGAACCGGGAAATCCGCGGATTCATGCCGATCTTCACGCCGATCGGCACCCAGATGATGGAGCACACCACGGTCAGCAGCGTCACGCGCATGAACGTGATCAGTCCCAGGACCATCGCGTGGCCGACCTCGGCGAACCCCTCGCCGTCCGAGATGAAACGCACCAGCATCCACAGGCCGGCCAGGCAGGCCACAGCCATGAGCGCCATGAACGCGATGTCGAGCGTGCGACGCCGGGTGCCGGCGGCCGGCCAGCGTGCGCCGGTACGGCCCAGCGGGCGGGTCAGCCAGAACATCAGATTGGCGATGGGCCGGCCCACGAGAGCCAGCGCATCCGAAATGCCGGAACGCCGCAGAACCGACAGCACCAGACTCGTCTTGGCCTGCACGGACTCGTTCTGCGTGATGCGGAACTTCTCGGCCCACGCCGTCAGCGGCTTCCACAGCAGCACGTCGATGAGCAGCACCACGATGACCATGGTCACGATGGCCCACAGCACCTTGCCCAGCTGTTCGTGCTCGGACGCCACCGCCACGAAGCTGCCGAGGCCGGGCAGTGCGTACGTCCTGTTGTTCACGGAGATCATCTCCGAGGCCGTCAGGAAGAACCAGCCGCCGCCGACGCTCATCATGCAGTTCCACAGCAGCGGAATCATCGAATTCGGCACGTCGAGCTTCCAGAAACGCTGCCAGCGCGTGAGCTGCATGGAGCGAGCCGCCTCATCCAACTCCTGCGGTTCGCTGAGCAGCGAATGGTAGAAGGAGAAGGTCATGTTCCACGCCTGGCTGGTGAAGATCGCGAAGATCGACGCCGCCTCCACGCCGAGAATGGAGCCGGGGAACAACACCATCCAAATGGTGACCGTGGCGGACAGGAAGCCGAGGATCGGCACCGACTGCAGGATGTCGAGCAGCGGTATCAGCACCATGCGCAGTCGCCGGCATCGGGCCGCCGCCAAACCATAGATGAAGCTGAACACCAGTGACAAAAACAGCGCGATGAACATGCGGAACACCGAACGCAGCGCGTAATACGGCAGCAGATGCAAATCGTCGCTCACCGTGCTCGGCACACCTGACGGGCCGATCGGTTCGTTGATTTGCGGCAGCAGCCAGGCGACGACGCCGAACAGAGCGAGCACGCCCGCGGCCACCACCACGTCTGCGGCGATGCGGCGCACGGCACCGCTGCGGGACATGTCGGCGGTGTCGGCGCCGGAACGCGGACGAATGCCGGGGAACGAGGAGTAATTGAAGAAGTTGGACATAACGGAACCTGTGCGCTCTCATGTCGTTATCTCGAAGGAGATAAACGGTTCCCGTTCGGTGGGCGTTCGACTCGGTATCCGTGCCGCAAATGCGCGTCATGGGCGTCGGCGGTCGCGTGCAGGCGCGCCGATATGCGGGTATGTCTGCATACAGATAGCCGATCGGCGTCGTCATATGATGATGCCGATATGCCGGGAGCCCGGAGAACGGGATGTGGATTCGCGAGTCAGGCGTTCGGCGCGTACGTCATGCGGGATGTCGCAGTCGTCGTGAGGCGGTGAAGTCGATGCGGGCCGAATCAGTCAGTGATCGGATCGCCCTCGCCGGATGCGGCGGTGTCGTGACGGACGGCCAATGCCATGGTCGCGGTACAAACGTGTGAAGAGAATGGGCCGTATGCTGCGCCCGATGGCATGTGATGTTGACCGCCATCGCGCAGCCGGCTACTATGACCTAAATCGCCGTCCATGACATTCACCTCCTCAATGGATCCAGTACGCCGTCGGACATTGACGACATGAGGAAGTGCGACTTCTCGAGAGTTGCCCCTGGTCGTGTCATCGTTCAAGCTTCAGCATCGCAGGGCGGTGGAGTTGCGTTAGTTCATGCCTTAATCCGACAAGAACTGCTGACCTGCGTGCAGTGTCTCCACTGTTAGCGGCAGCAACCCATATCCCTGCGGTAGCCTCGCCTACCGACGCTCTCAGGGTAAAACCGCCGGCAGACCATGTCAACTCCGTAGTGTCGCGCCCAAACTACGCCGGGCCATATCCTGCCCCGCCGGCGGGGCAGGATCGGATGGATGTCAGGCGAGCAGGCTTTCGGCTGTGGCTTGGTCGGTGGCGAGGGCGGAAATATAGCTGCCGACCAGGCAGGCCTTGATGGCCTTGACTTTTTCCTGCCCCCATGCCACGCCGATGACCAGCGCGATGCGCTTCAGGCGATCGAGCTCCACCGAAATGATGCGGTCGGACAGCTCCGAACATACGGGCCTTCCCTGCGCGTCGATGAAGTGCCCGCATACGGTGGCGACCGCGCCCTGCGCCCGGATTTCCTTGACCATGTGTGGTGTGACATAGGCGTCGAACACCGGACTGAGGCGGTCGCCTTCGGTCGCACCGACCCCTTCCAGGGCCACGTCGGCGCCGCCGCCGAGCGCCAGCGCGGTGGCGATTTGTGGCTCCTGGCGCATGGCCGCGGCGATATGGGCGGAGGAGAGGATCATCGGTACGTGGAGTGTGGTGACGGTGCCGCCGAGGCGTTCGGCGAGCATGCGGCAGATGTCGGGCGAATCCGTCATCGGATTGCTGGGGGAGAGGGCGCCCACCATCTGCGCCACATTGGATTTCGGCCAGTCCTGGATGGCGACTTCGCGGACCGTGGCGGCGACGGCCCGTCCGTTGGAGACGGTGATGAGCGAGTCGGGCGACGACTTTTCGGTAAGCAGGGCCGCGGCATATCGGGGGACGATGGTGCTGGGATCCTGCCCGGGATTGACCTGCGCCACTCGTGCGCATTTCAACCCGTACCGTCTTACCAGCGCGTCCTCCAGCTGCATCAGACGTTCGAGTGGATGCCCGATCTCGATGCGTACCATGCCCCGGTCGCGCGATTCGCTGAGCAGCCGCGAGATGGTGGGGCGGGAGTATCCAATCTGCGCGGCAATCTGCGCCTGCGTCAGATTGTCCGTGTAATACATGCGAGCGATTTTCAGCACGAGCTCGATGTGGTTTCGCGACTCAGTTGTCGTCATTGTCAGCTTGTTTGCAACCATGGCATTATTCTATTCCATCCGGTGTGGCCGGTGAACATATGTTAGTTTTTCCAGTGCGGCAACGATGCTGAACAATTGTTCAGAGCGCGAAAGAACTCAATGAATCCTTGATATGTGAGCGCTCTCAATCGATTGCAAAAAAGAAGGTCGATTACATGTGCTCACTCAGCTCTCATGTGTTCGATGAACATGTGTTCATCGCGTGGGTGGTGTGCAAGACCTTTCCGCCGTTAGCTAGAGGCTGTCGACGCGCAGGGCTCATCGAAGACCGACGCCGACGGAAAGTGCGGGGCAACAACGCAGAGCAGCGGGCGAAGCAGCCTGCCTCGTGCACGGGAAAGGAACATTATGGAAATCATCAACACCATCATCGGCCTGGGCGCCTCGGTGATGATGCCGATCATCTTCTTCGTGGTCGGACTCATCTTCCGCATGGGAATCGGCAAATCCTTTAAGGCCGGCATGACCGTCGGCGTCGGCTTCGTCGGCGTCAATATGGTCATCAACCTGCTGCTTGACAACCTCGGCCCCGCCTCGAAGGCGATGGTCAACCGCCTCGGCCTGCACCTGACTACGGTTGACGTGGGCTGGCCCACCGCCTCGACGGTCGGCTGGGGCACGCCGATCATGGTCGCCACGGTCGTCGGCTTCCTCGTCATCAACGCCATCATGGTGTTCTGCAAGCTCACCAAGACCATCGACGTCGACATCTTCAACTACTGGATCTTCCTGCAAGTCGGAGCGCTGGTCTATGCCGTCACCGGCAACTTCTGGTTCGCCGTCATCTTCACCTGGGTCATCTTCGCCATCGTGCTGAAGGTCGCTGACCTCACCGCGCCTTACATCCAGAAGGAATACAACCTCGAAGGCATCTCGTTCCCGCACCTTGCCGGTCTGGCCTGGTCGCCGCTCGCCATCGCCGTCAACTGGATCATCGACAAGATCCCCGGCCTTAAGAACGTCGACTTCAACGCCGACAAGATCCGCAAGCGCTTCGGCGCCATCGGTGAGCCCGTGGTCATCGGTTTCATCCTCGGTCTGCTCATCGGCGTGCTCGCCGGCTACAGTCCTGACAAGTCCGTGACGCTCGCCATCAACATCGCCGCGGCCATGGTGCTGCTGCCCAAGATGATCGACGTGCTGATCGAAGGCCTGATTTCCGTGCGTGACGCCGCCGAGAAGCAGCTCAAGATCTGGTTCCCCAACCGCGAGTTCTACATCGGCATGGATACCGCGCTGCTCATCGGCGACTCCTCGGTGCTCGCCACCGGTCTGCTGCTCATCCCGATCACCATTCTGCTCGCCTTCATCCTGCCCGGCAACGAGATGCTCCCGTTCGCCGACCTCGCGTCGCTCGTGTTCATCCTCGCGCTGGTCACCCCGTTCGTGCGCCGCAACATGTTCAAGATGCTGATCGTCGGCACGCTGAGCGTCATCATCATCCTCTACGTCGGCACCGATATCGCGCCCTGGGTCACTCAATCGTTCACGCAGAGCAACATCGACCTGCCCAAGGACTTCACCGCCGTCACCAACATGACCGGCGCAGTGAGCACATGGATTGGCTGGGTCGCCGTCAAGATCGGCGAACTGTTCAACATGATCGCCTGAGCGGCTGCGATATCATCGGCACATATTCAATAAGGAATCATCATGACAAACGCAACGAAGCATTTCCTCACCATTGACAATGGCGGAACCAACACCAAGGTCATCATCGTCGACCAGGATGGCCGGCAACTGTCCGTCTCGTCGTTCCCGACCGACGCCATCGAGCGGCGTCCCGGCTTCCGCGAAGTCAACCCCGGCCAGATGTGGCGTGACATCGGCAAGGCGGTCAAGGCCGCGCTGGAATCCGCCGGACTGGATGGAAGCCAGATCGACGGCGTCGTACCGGTCGGCCACGGCAAGGGGCTGTACGTGCTCGGCAAGGACGGCAAGCCGTTCATGGACGGCATCCTCTCCTCCGACAGCCGCGCCGCGGACCTGGCCAACGAATTCGAGAGCCGCGTCGCCGAAATCTACCCGATCAGTCACCAGCACGTCATGGTCATGCAGTTCCCGGTACTGCTGCGCTGGCTGAAGGACAACGAGCCGGAACAGTACGCGCGGATCGGGCATGTGCTGTCCAACAAGGACTTCATCCGGCACTTCCTGACCGGCGAGATCCTCGAGGAGCGTGGCGACGCCTCCGGCAACAATCTGGTCAACCTCGAAACCGGTGAATATGACGGCCGGCTGTTCGACTTCTTCGGCATCCCGGAAATGCTGGAATGCATGCCGAAGCTCGTCAGCGCGACCGACCGCTGCGGATCCATCGCCGCCGAAGCGGCGGCGAACACCGGCCTCGCCGAAGGCACTCCCGTGTATGCCGGACTGTTCGACATCGACGCCTGCGCGCTCGCCACCGGCGTGCTGAGCGACGATATCTTCAGCATCACCGCTGGAACGTGGAACATCAACGTGTTCCCCAGCAAGACCATGGCGCCGCTCGACGGCGGCTGCATGAACTCCGTGTTCCCCACCGGTGGCACCTTGGTCGAGGCGTCCAGCCCGACCTCCGCCGGCAACCTCGACTACGTGCTGCGCATGATGACGGCAGACGGCTCCAAGGCCGCCAGCTACGACGAACTCGGAGCGATGCTGGAACGTACCGACGCCAAGTACACCGACGTGCTGTTCCTCCCGTTCCTCTACGGCAGCAACGTGAACCTGGGCGCGGAAGGCGCGTTCATCGGACTGCGCAGCTCCAGCGAGCGCGACCAGCTGTTGCGGGCCGTGTACGAGGGCGTAGTATTCGCCCACCGCCACCATGTCGAGCAGCTGCTGCGTGTGCTCGGGCACAAGCCGAAGGCCATCCGCATCTCCGGTGGCGTATGCAATTCTGATCCTTGGGTGCAGATGTTCGCCGACGTGCTCAACCTGCCGGTCGAGACCGTGGCCGTAACCGAACTGGGCGGTCTTGGCGGTGCCATGTGCGCGGCGGTCGGATCAGGCCTGTACGGGTCGTTCCAGGAGGCGTTCGGCAACATGTCGAAGCTCGCCAAGCGGTTCGAGCCGCACGCGGACCAGACCGCGGTGTACGACCGCAAGTTCGAGGCGTATGAGGCGCTGCTGACCGCACTCGACGGCGGATGGGCCGCGCTGCGTGACATGCAGAACTCGCTGGAGCGCTGACATGGTCATCAACGCGCTGGGAATATATGAAAAGGCACTGCCGCGCGGCCTGAGCTGGGAGCAGACGTTCGATCTGGTGCATGAGCTGGGATACAACTTCCTTGAATTCTCGGTCGACGAAAGCGACGAGCGACTGGCCCGTCTTGACTGGACCGAGCATGACCGGGCACGGTTCCGCGACGCCATGTGGCGCACCCACAGCCGCATCAACACCATGATGCTCTCCGGTCACAGGCGGTTCCCGCTCGGGTCAAAAGACCCCGAGGTGCGCGAGAAGGCGCTCGACATGATGCGCAAGGCGATCGACCTCGCCGTCGATCTGGGCATCCGCAACATCCAACTCGCCGGATACGACGTGTATTACGAGCCGAAAACCCTGCTGTCTCGCGAATACTTCGTCGAGAACCTGCGCAAATGCGTCGACATGGCCGCGAAGAAACTGGTGATGCTCTCCATCGAGACGATGGACGACCCGTTCATCAACTCGCTGGACAAGGTCGCCTATTACAAGTCGCAAGTGCGCAGTCCATGGCTGCAGGCGTACCCGGATGTGGGCAACCTCACGGCTTGGCCCACCAACGATGTGGGGCGCGAGATCGAATCCAACATCGACAACATCGTCGCCGTGCACCTCAAGGACACCAAGCCGGTGGGCGAGACCTCGAAAGGCGTGTTCAAACGGGTGCCCTTCGGTGAGGGGACGGTCGACTTCGAGGCGTGCCTGCGTATCTTCAAACGACTGGGATACCAGGGCAGCTACACGGTCGAGATGTGGACCGATGAGTCGCCGGATCCGGTGGCCGAGGTGACTCGGGCCAAAAAGATGTTCGACGGGCTGTTCGACGTGGTAGGCATCGAACAGGAGCCGATCGCCGGCATCGGAGAATACTGAGCCCGCTCGTGGGTGCCGGCGCGGCGCGCCGGCACCGCCTTTGATGAACGTCCCGATATATAAGTGCGAATAAGAAAAGTGAGTGGTGATTATGGTTTCGTTGGCTGATTTTGGTCCTGAGGTTCGTGCTGAGGTCAAGCAGGTGCGTGAGGTCGTGGCGGCCTTGCATCAGCAGCTGATCAAGTGGAACCTGGTGGTGTGGACGGCGGGTAATGTGTCGCAGCGTCTGCATTCGGCGGATCTGATGGTGATCAAGCCGTCGGGTCTGCGCTACGAGTACCTGACGCCGTCGAGCATGGTGGTGTGCGATCTGGACGGAAACGTGGTGGATGGGGAGGAGGCGCCTTCGTCGGATACGGCGTCGCACGCGTACATCTACCGCAACATGCCGGACGTGTACGGCGTGGTGCACACGCATTCGACGTACGCGACGGCGTGGGCGGCGACGGGTCAGAACATCCCGTGCGGCCTGACGATGATGGGTGACGAGTTCGGCGGTCCGGTGCCGGTGGGCCCGTTCCGTCTGATCGGCTCGGAGGCGATCGGCAAGGGCGTGGTGGAGACCCTGAAGAAGTATCCGAAGTCGCAGGCGGTGCTGATGCAGAACCACGGTCCGTTCACGATCGGCAAGGATGCGGAGGCCGCGGTGAAGGCCGCGGCGATGACGGAGGAGGTGGCTCATACGATGTGGGCCGCCCGTCAGCTGGGTGACATCATCGAGATTCCGCAGGCGGACATCGACAAGCTGAACGACCGTTACCAGAACGTGTACGGCCAGCACTGACGACGGGGCACATGAGGGGATTGTGATTTGGTTTCGACTGCGAGCGAGGTATGGGGGTCTGTGCTTGTGACATGCCCGGAGTGCGTAGCGCAATCGTCGCGGTTCAATATCGCGATTGGCTTTATCGCGCCATTCGCATGGCGATACCCAACAATTGTGCTGCACACTCCGGGCGTGTCGGCTCGTTCCGTCGGCTGAACGGGAGGCTATCGTTACGGAGCCCGGCCGAAGTTGAGGTCAATTCCGTCTCGTCCATATGAATCAATAAAATGTTGTCTTGCTGTGTCGAGGGTCGGCCGCCGCATAAGCCGCCTCTTCATGAGTCCAGACCGAACGGGCGCAAAGCCGCTGTTTCGGCGGATTGACAGGCTTCCTGAGGGCAGACCCGAGGGAGTTACAGACGTGTTCGTGATGCCAGTCATCACCGAACCCCAAACCAATGCGCTGATATGCGGCAGCGACTAAGGAATAGCAATGGTTAACGCTGTTGAGGCATTTGACGCCAAGCACATGAAGCCCGCCGAGGAGATCCCGGCGTTCCGTCCCGGCGACACCGTCGACGTCAACGTCAAGATCAAGGAAGGCAACAACTCCCGTATCCAGACCTTCACCGGTGTGGTGATCGCTCGTCAGGGCTCCGGCCTGCGCGAGACCTTCCTGGTCCGCAAGATCAGCTTCGGCACCGGCGTGGAGCGCCGCTTCCCGCTGCACTCCCCGTCCATCGACTCCATCAAGCTGGTGCGCAAGGGCCGCGTGCGTCGCGCGAAGCTGTACTACCTGCGCAAGCTGCGCGGCAAGGCGGCTCGCATCGTCGAGCGTCGCGACAACTCCGCCAAGGCGACTCAGGCCTGAGTTTTGCCAAGTGAGGCGATAGTACCGTGAAATTCAGCCCGGAGCCGATTGGTTCCGGGCTGAATTTATAGGAACGCCGCTAGTATAGTTGGGGTTTCATGTATGCGTGATGGAGGAACTATGCGGCCAGACGACCATCGGACGGATCGGGTCATGCCCGGTTCCGGCACCGAATTCAGCCGGGACGAATGGATCGTCGCCATAGCCGATCATGGCGTGGACCCCACCGATATGCCGGGGCGGGTAGTGGGTGCCGGCGGCCGAGACTCGTTGGCCCGCCGCAGGAAAGGCGCCCATCGCAAGACCTCGCCTAAGCGCAACAATGATTCGTTCTCGTTCCGCGACCTGCTGATCTGGTGCGTCGTCCCCTTCGTGGCGGTACTGCTGGTACGCATCTTCCTGATCGGCTTTTACGTGATTCCGTCCGGATCGATGCGCGATACCATCGAGATCGGCGACCGGGTCATCACGTCGAAGCTCACGCCGAAGTATTTCGATCTCAAACGCGGCGATATCGTCGTGTTCCACGACCCCGCGAACTGGCTGAACCAGGAGACCACCAGAGGCAAAGGCGATTATCTCATCAAACGCCTGATCGGCTTGCCGGGCGACGTGGTCGAGTGCGGCGGTGCCGGGCAGCCGGTCAAGATCAACGGCGTCGCGATTGATGAGACGTCATACATCAAATCCGGCGTCGACCCGAGCAGTTTCTCGTTCCGCGTCGAGGTGACCGCCGGGCATATTTTCGTCATGGGGGATAACCGCGCCAGCTCAGCCGACTCCCGATACCATCAGGACGACGGTGATCATGGCTTGGTGCCCATCGACAATGTGGTCGGAGTGGGACTGATGCGGTATTGGCCGCTGAACCGGATGAGTTTCCTGAGCTCCCATCATGATGTGTTCAAGGACGTGCCCGCCGGCAAGGCGCAGTGACATCAGACGGATGGTGATATGGCGATGATCGAACATCCGACGCTTGATATGGAGCGGCAGCTTGCCGCCCAAGGCTGCGATGTGGTGATCGGCTGCGATGAGGTCGGGCGCGGGGCGCTGGCCGGTCCGGTCATGGTCGGGGCGGCCGCAATGTGGTCACGTGACCTCGCCGCCGCGCAAGTGCCGGCCGGTGTCGCCGATTCCAAATTGCTGACCGAGCACAGGCGCGAAGGAATCGTCGACGAGTTGCGTTCGTGGTGCGCCGCTTACGCGGTAGGTCAGGCGAGTAACGCCGAAATCGACGAGTGGGGCATATCGCATGCGTTGGGCATCGCCGCCTTGCGGGCGCTCAACGATGTGGAACGGCAGCTCGGCATGGACGGGCCGGCCGGTTCGGGTCGTCGCGTGGACGTCATCCTGGACGGTCCGAACGATTACATCACCAAGACGATGAACACGTTTGACGCGCCGGCGTTGCCGATTCCGGTACAGGTGTCGTGCAAGGTCAAGGGCGACCGTCATTGTGCGACCGTCTCCTGCGCGGCGGTCATCGCGAAGGTGACGAGGGACCACCTGATGGTTGACATCGCGCAGGGCAATCCGCGGTACGCGCCGTACGGCTGGGCGCACAACAAGGGATACGGCTCGGCGGCTCACCGCGACGCCATCGCCTGTCTGGGAGTCACGCCGCTGCATCGGGTCACGTGGCATCTGACCTGATTGCGGCGTTGCGGCTGATTCCGGGCCTGCGCCGCGCGGCTCGGCATGGCGCGGCTTAATTTGGCTCGGCCCGGTTACCTGACTCGGTGCTTTGTCTCAGGTGCGGGCGCTGTAGTGCCACAGTTCTTTGTGAGAAGAAGTCCGGGGCGTGAATCCGAACAGCGCAGTGGTGAATCTGTTGCCTGCGCATGATTTGTGAGCGCTCACGTGTGTTATTTAAGCGTTACCGGGTAGACTTGCCCATATTGTGTTGTTATGCAGCGGGAGGTTTGACAGCGTGACGGCCAAGCGAAGCGGGCGGAAACGCCCATCCATGTTCGAAGTCGCGAAGCTCGCCGGAGTCAGTCATCAGACGGTGTCCCGGGTCATCAACGATTCTCCCGATGTCTCCGACGCCACCCGCACCAAAGTGCAGGATGCCATCAAGGCGCTCGATTATCGTCCCAGCAACTCGGCGCGAGCGCTCGCATCGCACCGTTCCCGCACGATCGGCCTGATCGCAGGCGGCATGAAGTTCTACGGCCCTATTTCGGCGATTTCCGCGATCGAGATGATGGCGCGCAAGCACGGCCTGTTCATGTCGGTGATGATGGTGCATGAGGCGCTGTGCACGCGGGCGGAGTTCGAGAACCTGTGCGGCACGTTCAACGAGCAGAACGTCGACGCGTTCATCATGCTCACGCCCACCGATGTCATGTTCGAAGCGGCCTGCTACACGCAGCTGACGCAGCCTCGCGTTATGATCACCTCCACGCACGGCGAACTCAGCGTGAGCGAAGGGCTGCGCCTGATTCACTCGCGCGAGCGCGACCGCGTGTCGATCGTCGGTATCGACCAGTGGGGTGCGATGGGCGATGTGGTGCGCATGCTGACCGAATACGGTCACAAGCGGGCGTTGTACTTCGCCGGTCCGTTGGGATGGCGCGGCGCGATGACGCGACTGGATGCCTGGGTGAAACTGACCCGCGCCCGCTCCATCAGTTCCGTCACGGTGCGTTGCAAGACCTGGGAGTCGACCGAGGCGTACGCCAGGATGAACCATATTCTCGATTCCATCGGCAATCAGGGCGGCAAGTTGCCGACGGTCGTGGTCACGGCGAACGACAATCAGGCGGTGGGCGTCGCGCGTGCCCTGTATGAGCACGGTGTTCGCATTCCACGTGACGTCAGTCTGGTCGGGTTCGATGACATGCCGGCGATGGACAACATGGTTCCGCCTCTGACCACGGTTCGGCCTGATTTTGAGGCGTTGGGCGTCGCTGCGATGCGGCAGGTTCTGCATCTGCTGGGGGAAGGTGACGAAGTGGCGTTGCCCGCGTCCGCACATGGTGTCGGTCTGCTCCCCGCAGAAGTCGTGAAGCGTTCGTCGCTCGGCCCCGCCGCCAACCGCTGACCGAGGATCGCGCGTTTTTTTGGGTCTGTTAGATCAACGTGTTGGTTTTGATTTGCAAAGTAGCTACATAGTACATACAGTGAAGCTATAGGTAGGCATAGCAAGGCAGTGAAACTGGTCGGCGGAGTCCGGGACGGACTTGCACTGCTGGAGGATGACGAGCGTCGTCGGGTGATTGAGGCGGGCGAACGAGATATTGACGACGGCGTCGGCTTTTTTCGCGGCACGGCTCGGCCCGGCACGGCGTTGATGGTCGCGTACGTCGACGAGTTCAGGGACCGTTTCAGGGCCGGGATCGGCCGCGGCCGGGTGACGAGCGTCATGTGGGAACCGGGAATCCGCGGCGCGCGCCGCGGCGGGACGCCCGTCACCGCCAGACCGGCGAGGGGCGCGGGCGGCGGGCCCGGCCTCGCGGAACGCGGGTTCGAGGCGGGGGCACCCGGACCGGCCGCACCGGTTCTCAGGCTGCAGGACACCGGAACGGACCGAAACCGGGTATTACGCGAACCAAGCGGCGCAAGCCGCCCCACTATAAGAGCGGAACAAAAATCAGGCCATATCAATGTGCCAGACGGCACGTTCGCACCACCCCTCGTTCGGTTATGCGGCCCGGTGGTCAGCGCTTGCCGGCGTACAGCTCCTGGTCGATCGCGCCGGAGAACACGCGGTTCACAGCCGGACGCACGACCTTCAGCGACGGCGTCAGGCAGGAGTTCTCCTGGGTGAACTGCGCATCCAGCACCACGAACTTGCGCACCGATTCGGCCCGCGAGACCGTCGCGTTCGCGCGGTCGACGAACGGCTGGATCTCCTCGCGCACCTGCGGGAGCGCGGCCGCGTCGGTCAGCGACAAGTCGGTCGGCTGACCGATGGCCGGCAACCACGACGCCAGACCTTCCGGGTCAAGCGTCACCAAGGCGCCGATGAACGGACGCCCGTCACCCACGACCACGGCGTGCTCGACGATCGGGCACTTGGCGATCTCCTCCTCCATCGGGATGGGGGAGACGTTCTTGCCGCCGGCGGTGATGATGATGTCCTTCTTGCGGCCGGTTATCGTAAGCCGGCCGTCCTCGTCGAGCGAGCCGAGGTCGCCGGTCTTGAGCCAGCCGTCGGCGGTGAACGTTTCGGCGGTCTTCTCGGGGAGATTGTGATAGCCGCGGAACACGTTCGCGCCGCGCACCTGCACCTCGCCGTCGTCCGCGATGCGCACCGACGAGCCGGGGGCGGGCTGGCCGACCGTGCCGATCTTGTTGTCGTTCACGCGTGTCACCGTAAACGGCGCCGCGGTCTCCGTCATACCGTATCCCTGGATCATCGGCAGGCCGATGCCGGCGAAGAAGTGCGCCAGATCGGCGCTCAGCGGAGCCCCGCCGCACGCCACATACCGGATGTTCGGGCCGAGTGCGCCGCGAACCGCGCGGTACACCGATGTCTCGAACATCGCGTGCCGGGCGCGCTGGCTGGCGGAATGCTTGCCTCCGTCCTGCTCGGTGCGCGACCATTCACGGGCGCACTGGGCGGCCTGCGCGAATATGCGCCCCTTGAAACCGGTGCCGGCCTTGCGTGACGCGGCGTTGTACACCTTCTCGAACACGCGCGGCACGCCGAGCAGATAGGTCGGCTTGAATGAGCGCAGGTCGGGAAGCAGCGACTTCGTATCCGGCAGATAGCCGACCACGCCATCGTCGGAGCCAATCGAGCAGTACTGGATGTACCGTGCGAAGCAGTGGGCGAGGGGCAGGAACAGCAGCAGCCGTGGATGGTTGTCGCACAGCACCTCGCCGAGGCGCTCGTATCCGGCTCGAACCACCGACAGGAAATTGCGGTGCGTGAGCTCCACGCCTTTCGGGGCGCCGGTCGAGCCGGACGTATACACGATAGTGGCGAGGTCGTCGGCATGGGTGTCGGCGATGCGCGCCTCCAGCTCTTCGTCGGAGACCGACACGCCCAATCCCTCCAAAGCGCCCAGCGCGTTGCCGTCCATCATGAGGATGCGCTGCAGGCCGGGGCATCGGTCGTTGATCGAATCGAGGCGGTCATAGCGTTCGCGGTTATCGGTGACGGCGAGCTTCACGCCGGAGTCGTTGATGATGCGCTCCGCCTGTGCCGCGGAATCGGTGTCGTAGACCGGCACGTTCACCGCGCCGATCGCGGAGAGCGCGAAATCCAGCACGCCCCACTCGAAGCGGGTGGCGGAGAACAGCGTCACCGCGTCTCCCTTGCCGACGCCGAACGCGATGAGGCCCTTCGCTGCGGCGAGCACCAGACGGTGGAACTCGCCGGTGGTGATGCTCGACCACGCGCCCGGGCCGGTCTTGCGCGCCGCGATGGTGGTCGCATTGCCGGTGCGGGCGATGCGTTCGGTGAGCAGCGAGTACAGTGTCTCGTCGTCGTTCACGGTGACGTCGCCGGGGGAGGTGTATTCGCTGATGATGGTCGGAACGGCAGCGGTGCCGACCGGCCGCGCGGCCGGTGCCGTCATGCTGGGTGCCGGTTCATCCGCCGGCTGGGCGGCTTGGGTCGCGTTCGACTGATCCTGTGCCTGATCCTGTGACATCGTGGATTTCCTTTGCAGATGTCCTGATACGTATTCCATCGTCAAGGGTACGTTGCCGTAGGTTCCTGCGGTGTTGTGCATGGGCACGAAAAGCGGCGTCGGGTTTTGTCGTCGCGCACAACCGCGCGGCGCAGGCCGGCGGCGGCGCCACGGTGGCGGACGTCGGGCGGACGGTGTTCCCGCGCGGCGGTGCAGCATGGCCGGCTGATAACGGATTATAGGTTTTCCTTATCGCCGGAAATGAGCCGCTGCGCGTGTTCGCGGCGGGAACGCCTCTAGCATGGTGCCTTGTGTGCCGCCGGCGCATCCCGGGGATGTGCGGGCGGTCGAGGCAACGACAACAATGGCAATATAGACAATACAGTAGCGGCAACAATGACGGCGATGGCGACAGTCGTCGCGACGGCCATCGCCGCAGCATATGGAAGGAGAACCCTCAATGGCTGAAAACCGAGCGGAACTGAACAAGAACCTGGCGCAGATGCTCAAGGGCGGCGTGATCATGGACGTGACGACTCCCGAGCAGGCTCGGGTCGCCGAGGACGCCGGCGCGTGCGCGGTCATGGCGTTGGAGCGCATCCCCGCTGATATCCGTGCCGCCGGCGGCGTCTCGCGTATGAGCGACCCGGCCATGATCAAGGGCATTCAGGAGGCCGTCTCCATTCCGGTCATGGCGAAGGTGCGCATCGGGCACATCGCCGAAGCCCGCATCCTGCAGGCCATCGACATCGACTACATCGACGAGTCCGAAGTGCTTTCGCCGGCAGATGACGTCTATCACATCGACAAGACACAGTTCGACGTGCCGTTCGTGTGCGGTGCGAAGAACCTGGGTGAGGCGCTGCGCCGCATCGCCGAGGGGGCCGCGATGATTCGCACCAAGGGCGAGCCCGGCACCGGTGACGTGATCCAGGCCGTGCGTCACATGCGCACGATGAACAAGCAGATTCGCGAGCTCGTCGGCCTGCGTGATGACGAGGTGTTCGAGGCCGCCAAGCAGCTGGCCGTGCCGGTCGAGCTGGCGCGTTACGTGCACGACAACGGCCGACTGCCGGTCGTGAACTTCGCCGCCGGTGGCGTGGCCACCCCGGCCGACGCGGCGCTGATGATGGAGCTCGGTGCCGAAGGCGTGTTCGTCGGTTCCGGCATCTTCAAGTCCGGCGACCCGGCCAAGCGTGCCGCCGCCATCGTCAAGGCCACCGCCAACTGGCAGGATGCCGATCTGCTGGCACGACTCTCCGAGAACCTCGGCGAGGCCATGGTCGGCATCAACGAGGACGAAATCCAGACCATCATGGCCGCCCGCGGCGAGTGATCTTAGCCCGCTAGCGGCGGGACGATCGAGCCGCCCCTCCCGCTGGCGAAGGCGGTCAACTTGGCGGGGGTGATTCCGCATGAATCCGCTTCCGCTGGCTGGGCTGCCGCGGAGCGACTGGGGTGGTAGAGGCGCATCCTCAGCCACCCCACCCCACCGCATTCGACGGCTCCCCTCATCGGGAGCCAAGGAGTAATCATGGTTGTAGCTGTTGAATATATTTCGAAGGAAGAGTCGGCCGGTGCCGAGACGGCAAAGCACGGCGTGACCGGCATCCTGGCCGTACAGGGCGCGTTCGCAGAGCACGCTGCGATGCTCGACAAGCTCGGCGCCCAGTGGAAGCTGCTGCGTGCCGCCGAGGATTTCGACGATTCCATCGACCGCGTGATTCTGCCCGGCGGCGAGTCGACCACACAGGGCAAGCTGCTGCGCTCCACAGGTCTGTTCGAGCCGATCGCCGCGCACATCGCCGCCGGCAAGCCGGTGTTCGGCACGTGCGCCGGAATGATTCTGCTCGCGAAGCGACTGGAAAACGACGACAACGTGTACTTCGGCGCCCTCGACGCCACGGTTCGCCGCAACGCTTACGGTCGGCAGCTCGGTTCGTTCGCCTCCACGGCCGATTTCGGTGACATCAAGGACTTTCCGCTCGTGTTCATCCGTGGGCCGTTCGTCTCCGATGTCGGGGCGGACGCCACGATCGAGACCGAGGTTGATGGGCGTGTGGTCGGTCTGCGACAGGGCAACATTCTCGCCACGGCCTTCCACCCCGAACTCACCGACGACACCCGCATTCACGAGTTATTTTTGAGCCTGTAGGCTCCCGCTAGCGGATCGGGCTGTCGGCGGGGAACGGCAGTGAGACCAGCGGGCTGGTCATGCATGGCATGTCCGTAACTGCAGGGTCGAGGGCTGTTCGCGAAGGTGACTGGGGTGGCCGAGGACTTTCGGGGTATCATCCGCAGCTCGGCATCTCGAATTTTGGCCGAGACAGCAGGTCGCCGCGTCCCTTCGTTTCGTAGTTGTGCCACACCAGCGTGATTTTGCCCGATTTGGCCGTGGTGTGGCCACGTCGATGGCCACACCAGCTCGTGCAAACGTTTACATGACCTGGTGTGGTACATGATGTCATTCGTTTTCCTTGAAATATCAAGGAAAACGGGATTCGACTCCAAACCGGTATCGGGCGCGTGTACCACAGAAGGTCGAAAAAAGGCAAAAAAGCCCTGGTGTGGTACAGGCTTTGCGATGTCGTGTGCGTCGTATGACCCACAAATCGCCGGATGGTGCCATCTGTCGACACGATAAGCTTATGTCAACGTTGTCATGCCATATCGTTCGTCGCTTCCGAATGGGACTTTCGCGGGGTGAAAGATGCGGACGGTGGATCGGGGGTTCGACTTCTACTTCAACCGCGCGAAGAACGAGGCTGTCGTGCGCGAGCCGGCAGGCGAGACCCTGCTCGTCTACCGCGGATGCGGCAATGCCGATGATGGCAGGGCCGTCACGCTGAAACGCAACGGTGTGCTCATCACGGTGTCGCAACGTTGACGGATCGCCGGCTCCAGACATGGGGCCGGCGATCCGAGGAGAGTCGGGCCGCGGCGAAGTCCGCGACGACGTCGACGTGGACTTCGCCGCAATGCTGCTGCGCGGGGAGACGCGGGTTCATGACGGTGACCGGGCTTCCGGCGCGGAAGCAACGCCGGCCGCAGGGCCACGGGCCGATTACCGGCTACGGCTGACGCTGGACCAATAGACGCCGGACGGTGCGGTCAGCGGCGAAATCGCTGACATCACTCGGCTGCGACTGCGGTTCCGCAGCGATTACGGAACCGTGACGGCCCTCGACGGATCCGCCGTACCGCAGACCCAGGATCTGTTCCGTCCGCTCCCGCTTGCGGTGCACCGCGATGACGGGTCGGGCATTGACGGCTCGACTGCCGATACCTCGCGCGTGGTCATCTCCGTCGTCGCGGAACGACTCGACACCCCCGTGCGCATCCCCGACACGCCTGACGCGACCGGCAGGCGGGGCATGCGTTTCTTCGCCGCCCCTGAACTCGCATACGAACGCGGGACGTTCTACCTGTTCGCCACCGCCGACGGACACGGCGAGTGGAGCGGCTGGCAGATCCACTGCCTCGCCTCCGAAGACCTGACGCATTGGCAGGACCGCGGTGTCGTCATCGACCTGCATGACCAGCATCTCGACGGCAGCGGCCGAACCAACATCCTGCCCGGCCGGACCGCCCACGCCTGGGTGCCGGCGCTCGCCGTTCGCGACGGCCGCTATTACCTGTATTTCTGCGGCGACGGGCAGACCAACGTAGCGGTATCCGACCATATCGATGGAGGATACGCTCTGCAGGGCGACTTGGCGCGAACCGGCTCGCACGCCGCGCGGCACGGCTTCGGAACCGGCATCGTCGCGCCCGGCATCGATCCCGCGGCGTTCCGCGACCCGCAGGCCGGCCGATGGTACCTAGCCTGGGGGCAGAACCGGGCACGCTACTCCCGCCTGTCCGACGACATGCTGCGCATCATCCCCGAAGCCACGCCCGACATCCGGGAGGCCGCATATCTGAACGTGAGAGAGCATGCCGGAACGTGGACGTACTATCTCACGTACTCGATCGGCGACACCAACGACCCCGACTATCGAGTCGCCTATGCGGCCGCGTCGACCATGGAAGGCGACGGTTCGCAGTGGACCTACCGCGGCGAAATCCTGGTCGCCAACGAACGCCTCGGCATACTCGGCACCGGGCATCACTGCATACTTCGGGTCCCCGGCACCGACGAATGGGTCATCGCCTACCACTGCTTTCTGCCGGACGCCATGCGCCCGCGCGGCGTGGACCGGTACGCGGGCGGGCGCATCCGCACCGGCAACAAGCGCGAAATCCGGTTCGCCAGACTCGAATTCGACGAACGGGGCGGATGGCGTGCCGCTCATCAGACCGGTGACGGTATCGATGAGCAGCCTGGCGTGGTCATGAACAGCGGCGACATGCGTGGTGGCGAACACGTCATCGGATGGCAACGATGTCGCGAAGACGACAAAACCGTAGCAGACATGCGGTAAGGAGGCCCGTATGACAACTTCGGCGAAGACGATTACCATAGGGGGAGTTTCCTCTACGAGTAAGGTTGACGCGATGGGCAAGACCGAAAACGGCAAGACCGGCAAGAGCGAGATCGCGCGGAACCTGCCAGGCTCGCCGACGACGGCCGCACGTCGGCGCGTTACGTTGCGCGACGTCGCCACCGCGGCCGGCGTGTCGCTGAAAACGGCATCCAATGTCATCAACGGCACCGGACGCATGACCGACGCCACCCGCGCCAAAGTCGAAGCCGTCATCGAGCAGACCGGATACCGGGTCAACGTCGCCGCGCGCAACCTCAACCGGGACCGCACCGGCTTCATCACGCTCGCTGTGCCGACGCTGACCGCGCCGTACCTGTCCGAGCTCGCGAACCGCGTGATCGACGCCGCCCGGCAGCGCGGGTACCTCGTGTACGTCACCACATACGCGGAAGGGTCGGCGACGGGCGCCCGCGAGCTGTTGCGCAACTTCAACACCACGGTGTCGGACGGCATGATTCTGTCGATGAGCGAAGTCGAGGACATCAACCCGGAGGACCTGGAGGTCGATTTCCCGCTGGTGGTGGTCGGCGCGCGAACCACATGGGGCAAGGCCGATCATGTGACGCCCAACGACGTGCAGGCAGCGGCATCGGCCGCCGGATACATGTTCGACTGCGGCGTGAAGTCGCTGGCGGTGGTCGGCGGACGTGGCGCATATGACGAGGCGAAGCTGCTCGGTGCGGTGGAAGGCAACGCGCAGCTGCGTTTGCGCGGCATCATCGAAGAATGCCGGCGACGCGGCATGACGCTGGACGCGCGGCTGATCGGCAATGTCGAGCAGGAATGGACGATTGGCGCGGGCGCCCATGCCACGCAGGAGCTCATCGACAAGGGCGTGCCGTTCGACGGCGTCATCGGCCTGAACGACCAGCTGGCCATCGGCGCGTTGACCGTGATGCGCGCGAACGGCATCGAGATTCCCCGGCGGGTTCAGGTGATCGGGTTCGACAACATCGAGGAGTCGCAATATCTGCAGATTCCGCTCACCACCATGGATTCGCGTCTGGAGTGGACCGCGCCTACCGCCGTCGAGCGGATTCTCGGGCGCATCCGCGGTGAGATCGCTAAGCCCGAGTTGTTGATGACCGATTGCAACGTGATTGTGCGCGACAGCACGCGGTGAATCTCGGGGATTACGGGAACCACGCTCTCAAAACTCGCAGATACGGGCCATTTTTAGTGAATTTGGCCCTGTGAGTTTTGAGAGCGCGATTGTAGATATAACGCCGCGTTTCCCTATTTGAGGTCGGTGGCGGCATGTGCTCCGTCCCGCGAAAGTCCCGTTTCGCTGGCCTTGGATGGGACTTTTGCCGGATGGGGGGCTGACAATCGACATGATGGCGGCTTGGTGGGCGCTGGCGGGGGTTGTCGGTCGGAGGCCGGCTGGGGTGGTCGAGGGATGCTTCGGCCATGGGTCTTGCGTAGAACCGTGGTGCGCGTCGGGTCTGATTTGTCGCGACACGCCCGGAGTGGTGGCACAATTGCGAGGCTGGTTATTGCGGATCGGAGGAATTGCGCGGTTCGTCACGACTGCATATGACGGTTGTGCTGCGCATTCCGGGCGTGTCGCAGCTGATGGCGGCGGCGTCGTTGACGGGCTGGTGACCGGATGGCCGCTATGACGGCTGATCGATCGGTGCAGGGGCCGGCGGCGTTGTCTGCCGGCCCCTGCACCGATGCCGCCAATCGCGAATCGTATGCCGGTCATCCGATATGATGGCATACTGGTGTAGGGAGGCTCGGCATATCGCCATGGCATATGCTCCGAACCGGATGTAGTGTGAAGACAAGGAGACGACCATGCTGGGAACCAGCGATCTCGCCGTTGCGGCGGCTGCTGCGAGCGTGCCGGGAATCAAACTCAATGACGGCAACGTGATTCCGCAAATCGGGTTGGGGCTGCTGCGAATCGAGAACGATGATGTCGCTCCCGTGGTCAAATCGGCGTTGGCGGCGGGGTACCGGCATATCGACGGAGCCGCGGGCTACAACAACGAGGGCGGCGTCGGCCGCGCCCTCGCCGAAACCGGCTTCAACAAGGGGCGCAAGCGCAGTCATCTGTGGGTCACGACCAAGCTGCGCGACTCCGAGCAGGGGTACGACATGGCACTTGCAGCCTTCGACCGACAGCTGGGACTGTTGCAGCTGGAATACGTCGACATGTACATGATTCATTGGCCGACTCCGTTCAATTGGCGTTCCGGAGCGACCTGGAAGGCGTTCACCAAGCTGCGCGACGAAGGCCGTGTGAAGACGCTGGGCGTGTGCAACTTCCTGCCGGAGCATCTGACCCGTCTGTACGAGGAGACCGGCGAATGGCCGGCGGTCAACCAGATCGAGCTGCACCCGACCTGGCAGCAGCGCGAAGTCGTCGCATTCTGCAAGGAGCACGGCATCGCGGTCGAAGCATACTCCCCGATGGCTCGCGGCGCCGACCTGAAGGCCGGCAACGGCACGATCGCGCGAATCGCCGAGGCGCACGAGGTGTCGCCTGCCCAGGTGATCCTGCGCTGGCACATCGAAAACGGCACGATCATCATCCCCAAGTCGGTGCACTCCGAACGTCAGCGGCAGAACCTCGACCTGTTCGGCTTCGCGCTCACGCTCGATGAACATGCCGCCATCGACGCGCTCGACGGTCCGGAACGCGCGGGGCACGACCCTCGCACGTTCTCCTACGCCTGATCCGGCGGGGAGAAAGGTACGCGGCGTGAGTCCGGGCTTATGCCGCGCGCCTGAGCCGACGACGATACCGCCGCGCAGCCCACGAGACTGACCGCAGAACCAACGACAGGCCGATTGACCATGCGCACGCATTTTCGCAAACGCCGATTCCGCGGATCATCCCCGCTGGAACGTCTTATGATACTGGTGGTGATCGCCGCCCTGCTCGGCGTCGTCATCGGTCTGGCGTTGCCCAAAATCAGCCCCTCCATCGGCGAGATCACCGGCGAATACATTGCCTCCGGCCCGGCGGCGGACGCGCTGAACGGGCTGCAGGTCGACGACCGGCCCGACTCCACCGGCTACGACCGCGACTCCTTCGGATTCCGCGCCACCGACGATGATGGCGACGGCTGCGACGTGCGCGACGATGTGCTCGCCCGCGACCTGACTGATGTCATATTCAGCGCAGCCAAGCGCTGCCAAGTCTCCTCGGGTACGCTCGCCGACCCCTACACCGGGAAGACCATCCTGTTCGTGCGCGGCCGAAACACCAGCGCCGCCGTGCAGATCGACCACGTCGTGGCGCTCGCAAACGCCTGGCAATCCGGTGCCAGGGACTGGACCACTGCCCAGCGCTACCGCTTCGGCAATGACCCTTACAATCTGCTCGCCGTGGATGGCCCCGCCAACCAGGACAAGGGATCCGCCTCCGCCGCTTACTGGCTTCCCACCAACGGCGAGTATCGTTGCGAATACGTCGCGCGGCAGATCGGCGTCAAACGGCATTACGGTCTGACCGTCACCACCAGCGAGAAACGTTCGATGCTCGCCGTGCTGCGCGCATGCCCCGCGCAACAGATCCCCAGTCAGTGAGGGGCGGAATAGAGCCCATCGCTCGAAAATGCCGCAGTCCGCCCAGCGGGGGAGTCGTGTGGCGGGAAATTCGACGGTCTGTTACAAACGCGGTGTATACCATTAGGCGGATCGAGTAGCGCCCAGGGGTCGGGCGCATGAGAGGAATGAGGGAATGAAAGAGCATCGTCAGATGATCGATGACAAAACCGATTCAGAGATCGACATCGAACGCAGCCATGCCGAGGAAGCGTCCGGGCGCCAGCATCACGAGCATGCGCTCGCCAGCATCTTGGGGCCGGCGTTCGTGGCTGCGGTCGCCTATGTCGATCCGGGCAATGTGGCGGCGAACATCACGTCCGGCGCACGATACGGCTACCTGCTGGTATGGGTGCTGGTGCTGGCGAACGCGATGAGCGTGCTGATTCAATACCAGTCGGCGAAGCTCGGCATCGTCACCGGCAAGAGCCTGCCGGAACTGCTGGGGGAGCGTATGGGCAACGCGGGACGGTTCATGTTTTTCATGCAGGCGGAGGTCATCGCCATCGCCACGGATCTGGCCGAGGTGATCGGCGGCGCTATCGCCCTTAATCTGCTGTTTGGGCTGCCGTTGTTCGTCGGCGGCCTGGTGATCGGCGCGGCCTCCACGGTGATGCTGTGGTTCCAGGGCGGCAGGACGCAGACCACGTTCGAACGGATCATCATCGTGATGCTGCTGGTCATCACCTTCGGGTTCATCGCGGGCCTGTTCGTGGCCCCGCCGGATCCCGCAGCGGTGGTGCGGGGCCTGATCCCACGCTTCCAAGGCACCGATTCGGTGCTGATGGCCGCCTCGATTCTGGGCGCCACCGTGATGCCGCATGCCATCTACCTGCATTCCACGTTGGTCAACGACCATTACTACACGCACAGCGATAAGCCGTCGATTGCCATGCAGCTCAAAGGTTCGAAGATCGATGTGACGTGGGCGCTGCTGCTGGCCGGCACGGTGAATCTGGCGATGCTGGTGCTTGCCGCGAACTCGTTGCACGGCATGTCCGGCACGGATTCCATAGACGGCGCGCAACGGGCGATCACGCAGGTGCTTGGCCCGGTGATCGGCACGATATTCTCCATCGGCCTGCTGGCCTCGTCGTTGAGTTCCACGTCGGTCGGCACGTATGCCGGTTCCGAGATCATGCGTGGTCTTCTGCATGTCAACGTCCCGATGTGGGCGTGCCGCGTGGTCACGCTGGTGCCCGCGCTAATCGTGCTGTGGTTCGCCAAAGACCCCACTCAGGCGCTGGTCATCGGCCAGGTGGTGCTGTCCATCGGCATTCCGTTCGCCGTGATTCCGCTGATGCGTTATACGCACACCAAGGAGCTTATGGGCGAATGGGTCGACGGGACGGTCAAACACGTGATCTTCATGATCGTGGTGGCGTTGATCGTGGCGCTGAACGTGTTGCTGATCGTGCTTACGATTTTCGGGCGTGCGTGACGTGGACGACTGACGCCGAGACTCGCCGATTTCCCGTGGATTCCGCTCCGAGATGCGGGATTAGGGATGGCATATGACGAAAGCGTTCCTAAGTGCGCGCCGAAACGACGACCGTGCGCACTTAGCGACGCAAACCGGGCCATTTGCGTCCCTAAGTGCGCGGACTTGTCATTTCGGCGCGCACTTAGAGACGCTTTCGCGCTCTGATGGCTCTGGATCGTTCGGAGCCGTGATGTCTGGCAATTGGATTCCGGTTACCGGTGACGTTCCTACGCAAATTGGCGACTATTGTCATCGTCCGGTGACAATAGTCGCCAATTTGCTGCGATTACCGGTGCGAGACCGTGCGGATTCTCGCGATGGCCCGCTGCGCCACGTCCCGCGAGGATCCGGCACCGGCTCCTTTGACGCCGAACAGCACGATGAGCACCTGTATGAACACGATGAACGCGCTGACTCGCAGCGTCCACTGCGTGCCGAAGATGCTCGCGGCGATTGCGTCGCCTCCATGCAGTTGAATCAGCGTCTCCATCAGGATGACCAGCACGGGGGCTCCGATCGCACCCGCGATCTGCCGGACCGTGTTGGTGACCGCCGACCCGGCTGACACCTCCGTCGGGTCGAGGCAGTTGAGCGACCAAGTGGTGATGGGCATGATGATGAAACCCATGCCGATCTGGCGCACGAACTGCCATATCGATACCCACCAGATCCACGTGTTGCTGTCGATCAGACTCATCATGATGGTGCCGAACAGCAGCACCAGCGTGCCACTGAGCGCCACCGGCCTCGCCCCGAGCCGGTCGAGCAGCTTGCCGCCGAAGAACTGCGAGATGCACATGCCGAATGCGCCGGGCATCATGACCAGTCCGCTGATAGTCGCCGAATAGCCGCGGTCGTTCTGGATATACAGCGGCATGATCACCATGATCGAACTGAATGCGAAGAAGCTGAGCGCGGCGCAGATCGTCCCGACGGTGAAACTGCGGTTGCGCAGCACGCCGAGGTCGAGCAGCGGCGGTTCGGGAGTGGTGCGTTGCGCGGTGTCCGACTCGTCCACGGATTGCCGGACGGCCACCGTATACGCCTTCGCGCGGCGCACCTGCCGCACCACGAACCACACGATGCCGCACAGTCCGACAAGCATCGCGCCCCACACCATCGGATTCGACGGCGCGTACGATTCGATGTTTGTGAACCCGAACATCAGGCCGCCGAAGCCGAGCACCGACATGGCCACGGAGAAGAAATCGGCCTTGTCATGGTCGTCGGTCGTCCCGAAGTTACGCAGCCCGAAGATGGCCAGCAGCAGGCAGAACACACCGATCATCGTGAGCGTGAAGAAAATCGAACGCCAGCCGAAACTGTCGGTCTGGAAGCCGCCGAAAGTCGGCCCCAGCGCGGGGGCCACGCTCATGGCCATGCCGACCGCGCCCATGGCCATGCCACGGCGGGATAACGGGTAGATCGAGAAGACGGTGATCTGCAGCACCGGCCACATCACGCCCGTGCCGACGGCCTCAAGCAGTCGGCCGGCCAGCACCACCAGAAACGTCGGGCCGACCCATGCCAGCAGCGATCCCACAGCGAACACGGTCATCGAGACGATGACGATTTGCCGGGTGGTGAAGCGGCGCGTCAGGAACGCGGTGAGCGGCACCATCACGCCCATGACCAGCTGGAAAATCGACGTGAGCCATTGCCCGGTGGTCACGGAGATGCCGAATTCCGATACGATGGTCGGCAGCGCGGCGGACAGCTGCAGCTGCGTGAAGTTGCCGACGAACGTGATGAACGTCAAGATGGCAAGCGAAGCGAGGGCCACGCGCGAAAGATGGCCGTTCACGTAGCTTTCGTTGCTGGAGAGCGGCGTGGACAGCGTGGATACGCGTTTACCGCCGGCTGTGCCGCCGCGCTTTGCGAGGGTTTTCTTCGGGTTCTTGCCGTTCGTGCTGGTTTCCGTGCTGCTGTCGTTATTGTCGCTGTGATTGGTCATTGTGCCGTATTCTCCTCCGTTCCGCCTCATGCGCCTGTGTATGCGTCATCCCTGTTTCGCTGCGTAGGGATTGTTGTATATGCATCATTTCTGCCGACCAATACACACTACTCCTACAGATGGGCAACCCGGGTGGAGGCGTGGGGAGAAGGTTGGGGGAGAAGGGCGCGGAGGAAAAATGTAGGGAAGGCCACGGAGGGGTGGGATGGAAGAACTTGGCCTGTTCGCAGTCATCTGCTCTCCCATCTAGGCCCTCGCTGCGTAAGCCTGCGCCCGCGGCGGAACACGTTTGTTCCAACTCGCGGGAAGACTGAATACCATCCCCCGCGAATCTCCTCTACCATCATAAACTTACGCAATGATTGGACAGTTTATGCAGGTCGCGCGGCTCTCGCCAGCGACCGTGCGGTTTGTGGCCCTTCCATGGCGACAACGCGGTTGTGATGGTGACGCGGTGACGATGCTCATGGCCTGTGAAGCGATGACATGCTACCTGGGCGTATCGGCGCATGACATGGTCAGGACGGTACCGTATATAATGGCGTGAACGTTGAATATGCCGGTGAAACGGCCATAATAGGGAACAGAAGGCCGGGCGAATCCCGGAAAGCGGACATGAATCGGGGGCGGATGATGAACGAGCATGAAGCGCATGAGCGTGATATGCAATGGGACGATGCCGGCGACGGCGCGGGACTGCCCGAAACAGGGGAGCGTGACGCTGTGCAGGGCATTGAACCGGGCGCCGAGCGGCATGCGGCCGAATATAAGGCCGTAGCGCTGGGCGATGCCGTGGCTGCTGATGCCGCCGGCACCGCCACGAGTGTCATCGGGAACGTCCCGGTTCCGACTGCGGCAGAAGGCAAGACGGAACCCGCGGCACAGGAGGGGGCCGGTGCTGCCGGACAGCAGGCCGCAGATGATGAGGGCATGCAGTTCCTCGACAATCCCGCGTGGGACATCCCCGACGTGATGTTCCCCTCGATGGGCGGCGTCAAGGACGCTTCATCGGGGAGCGGCCCATCGTATGGTGCTCCCAGTCCCTACGTTCCCCTGCCTGAACCGGAGGACACCGTGCGGCCGGTGCATGGCTCTGCCTCCGATCCGCTGGGGCTGGAGGGCGTGTCCGATATCCCCACCGTGCCGGAGGAGGAAGAGCCGCAAGGCAACAACGACGTCACTATGGTGATACAGCCGTTGAGTGCTTTCCCTACGCCCACGCAGAGCGTGCCACCTACAGCCGGAATGACGCCGCAGACCGTGCCACTGTCGCCTGAGGCGGGCGCGGCGGTGCCTCCTCATGGGAGCGGAGAGCCGGGCGGCAAGGCGGACGGCAGTTCTCGAAAGCAACATGGCCACCGCCGCGCTATCATCATCGCCGTCGTCGCGGTCGTCGTCGTGGCGCTCGCCGCTACGGGCGGATTCCTGTGGTGGCGCCACATGCAGAACCAGAACGAGCTCGATCAGGCGGCTAGCCTGTGCAAGACCTCGAAGACCAAGGCCGACAAGGCGTTTTCCGAATTGCAGTCCGCGCTCAGCGAAGCCAAGCCTGCGCAGCAGATTCCGCAAGGCGATGTGTCCGATCCGACCGTCCTGGAGACGCTGAACAGCGCGGTCACAAAGGCGTCCTCGGCCAGCGAGCCGGTCTCGTGCGACGTGGCGTTGGGCACCGAGACGCTGAACGCCAATGCCAGCAAGAACAAGCAGATCGCGCGCGCCAGCACCAAGGCGAAGACGAACGTCGCCAAGGCCACCAAGGCTGTGAACGACGGAAAGGCGGAGAAGGTCGAGTTTATCAAGCATGAACTGCAGACGGCCGTCACCGGCGCGCAGAAGATTTACGACGACAGCAAGGGCGTTGTGCTGGACGACTCGACCAGGACCACGCTGCAGTCCGCCATCGATCAGGCGAACGCGTTGCTGCAGCAGGATGACGCCGATCTGAACGAGATGCAGCAGTCTATCACCGATGTGAAGGACGCCGGAGACGCGGTGACCGTGTCGATGAACGAGTACACCGCCCAGCAGAAGTATCTGGAGCATTACCTGCCTGTACTGGAGGAAACATCTTACATCTGTGGTGGAACACACTGGAATTTCATCGATTTCTCTTCCGCATTGCGTGATGAGTCTATGCCACGGATCAACAATAAAGGATTGGTATACTCAAACCGTACTCCTAAGGATATATACTATTATTATAAAGCTGCCTGGCGTCAAGACATTCCAGTATTACATATCGCCAGCCGCGACTGGACACATCGTTCCGGTATACAGCATGGGAAAGAGCCGGTCATATTACCGGTTAAAATATATACTAACCTTCCTGAAGTAGAGCTTTTTATTGATGGGAAGTCTTTGGGCAAACAGAAAACCAAGAATTTTGCAGTAACATTTGAGGTGCCATTCTGCCAAAAAGAACACTTTATCGCTGCTAAAGCAGAAAATAGAAAAGCCGTCCAAGATATCTCTTTTGTAGAAGACGGAATCCGCTTAAACTTTACCCCTATCCCTGCAAATTTAAATGGAACAAATCTACGGGACTTAGAACTTGCCATCAATGTAGGAAGTTATTGTTTCTATACTTCAGACGAAAGTAATCTCACCTGGCTACCCGATCAGCCTTATACTGAAAATGGCTGGGGATATATTGGCGGAGAAAGCAAAAGCAGCCAGACACAGGTTGAGAATACCCACGACGGC
>ERZ836760.1143-NODE-1143-length-31594-cov-3.138146_pt1 | contig 31594 bp, 23 predicted proteins | sample MGYA00519941_ERZ836760 | MGnify/ENA primary metagenome ERZ836760 (study PRJEB31850, sample SAMEA3708807) | human gut metagenome | biome: human gut; feature: human-associated habitat; material: faeces | place: China | collected 2014 ... | reverse complement strand
GGAAGGATGATCTTCATGAAGGTTTGGAGACGCGAGTAGCCCAGAACCGAGGCCGCTTCGTACTGGCCGCGCGGAATGGACTGGATGCCGCTGCGGTAGATCTCGCCGAAGTAGGCCGCGTAGTTGATGATGAAGCCGATGGAGCAGGCGATGTACTTCCAATCGTTGCCCATCTGCAGGCCAAACAGGTAATACGGCCCGAACATGAGGGCCATGAGCTGCAGCATGAGCGGGGTGCCGCGCATGATCGATATGTAGAACCGCGTGATGAGCGCGACCGGCTTGAACCGGCTCATACGGCCAAGCGCCACCAGGATGCCCAAGGGGAGCGCCCCCAAAAGCGTGGTCACGAAGATCTGGAAAGTGAACACGAAGCCCGAAAGCAAAAGCTCCATCATGGTGGAAAATTCCATACCCGGCCTTTCTTGAAACGTCGCAGGTCCAGCAAAGTCAGCGAGAAGCGCTGACGTGCCCCGAATTGCCCCGGTTCGCGGCCGAGCGTGCTTTGCACGTGAGGGCAAGCGAACAAGGGGCAAAGCGGGGTGCGTCAGCGCTTCGCAGCGTCGAGCGGTTCAGGCGGCCGGTCGGCCGCCTGGAGTCTTACAGCACCCAGTTGTCGTACGTGATGCCCTGATCCTTATACTTCTCGCACAGCTGCTTGACGAAGCCCTCGTCATCCAGCTGCTTCAACGCGTCGGTGACCTGCTTGGCAAGCTCCGTGTCGCCCTTCTTGAAGCCCACCGCGTAGTTCTCGGGAGCCAAAACGCCCAGCTTAACGTACGCATCGGACTTAGCGGCCATCTGGTAGCTGGCGATGGACAGGTCGCACGCCACGGCGTCTACCATGCCGGACTCAAGCTGCATGAACGCGTTGTTGTAATCGCCGATGGTCTGAAGCTCCTTGAAGGTATCGGCAAGGGCCTTCTGACCCTTCTCGTCCTCCAGCACGTGCAGCGCCGCGGAATCAACCTGCGTCAGGACGATCTTGCCCTTCAAGTCCTCAAGCGTCTTGATGTCGCTTCCGGACTTCACGACCACCATCTGCTCATTGTACATGTACGGCTCGGAGAACGTGTACCCGTCTTCACGGCCTTCCATGGTAAAACCGTTCCAGATGCAGTTGATGGAGCCGCTGTTGATGAGCGCGTCTTTGGCGTCCCAGTCGATAGGCTCAAGCTTGAGATTCCAGCCCATCTTTTCAGCCACGGCCTTGGCAAGCTCCAAATCGAAGCCCGTGAACTGGCCGTCGTCGCCCACGTAGCCGTAGGGCGGATAGCTCTGGTCGAATCCGACCGTCAGCGTGAACTGGCCGTCCTTAGCCGCATTGTCTGCCTCCTGGTTGCCGCCGGAACAACCCGCCAGCATCACCGCAGAAAGCGCCAGCGTCGCCGCAGCTGCGACAATCGCCAAAAGCTTCTTCTTCATTGCCTCTCCCATCATGTCGCGCAGGATCCGCCCCTTCCCCGGTATGCATCCTGCCACTCTTTTACTTTACTGCACTAAAGTGCTGGAGCAGAGTATAGCATAGATGACGAAAAGGGAAAGCCCCTCTTTGGACGTGACGCGGCAAGCGGCAGAACGTCGCTCGGAGCGAGGCGGGACACGGCGACGGGGCGGGCGGAGGGCGCCTCCGTTTCGAGCCCCCGCACCGCCACGCACCCGTTTCGCGCTCCCGCGCCGCCCCCACCTCCCGTCCCTGCCCCCACAGCGGCGCTTGCGCGCGAAAAACCGCTCCCGCCGGCAGGTTTTGACGGTTTGAGGTCGCTTGAGCCGACCGGACAAGCGCTCGCAAAAGCGCAGCGCAACAGCCCAAGGCCGTGACCAGGCATAACGAAAAGCAAGCCAAACGGCAACGGGAACGGCGCCAACTTCGACGACCCCTAAACGTGAAAATCTGCCAGCGGGAGCGGTTTTTCGTGCGCAAGTTAGCGAAAGGGGCGAACGGCGCGCACGCGTCGGCCTCCCGCGCCGGCATCGCAAGAACGGCGAAGGGGCATTCGATGGCTCATTGCCGACTTCTCCCTTCCCCATGCTGCGCCGGAGCTGCCTTCCGCAGCAATTGGAGCCCTTCGCGCCCGCGACCTTCGCATCATGCACGCGGGCGCCGAAAAACAAGGGCGCCCCGACCAGTTCGTCAGAGCGCCCTTGAAAATCGCATTGTCCCTGCCTGGACCAGCGGACCTGCAGGCATCCGCCTTGCTTACGCCAAGTCTCCCGCAGCCTTCACCTTCACGCGGTTCGTATGGCCAGGATAGTACGCCAAGGGAACGTCCTCGGCATCGATGACCTCCACGGTATCGCGAATGGCACCGGCTTCCACGGCAGCCTCGCACGCAGCGACGCGCGCGTTCTCCAACGCCTCTTCGCGCGGCGTCACGTCGTAGTCGATCAACGCTTCGTACACGCCGCTCACCTTCGAGATGGCCGAGCCGATAGCGTTCGCGCACCCGGCATGCTCGGGCGTAAGCACCTGAGCCGTTCCTGCCAGGTCACGCGGCAGCACGATAGCGCCGCCGCCTACCAGCACCACGTCGATGTCGTCGCTCGACACCTTCATCACGTCGATGGCTTCCTCCACCGTCTCGCGCATGGCGTCCATGGCGCGCGCAGCCACATCCTGCGGGATATCGGCCACGAGCGCCGCATCCCCCACTTCGGCCATGCCCAAGCGCACGGCGATGTCGGTGGCAGTCATAACGTCGCCGCCGAACACGAGCGCGCGCTCGGCAATCTGGTAGCCCACCGAATCCGGGCCGACCGTCACGCTGCCGTCGTCGGCAACACGCACGATGGAACCGCCGCCCAAGCCGATGGACACCACGTCGGGCATGCGGAAGTTGGTGCGCACGCCGCCGATGGTCACGGCCACGCCGCTTTCGCGCGGGAACCCGTGCGAAAGCACGCCCAGGTCAGTGGTGGTGCCGCCCACGTCGATCACGATCGCGTCAGCCATGCGCGACAGATAGCTTGCGCCGCGAATGGAGTTCGTGGGGCCGCAGGCGATCGTAAGGATGGGGTATTGGCGCGCATGCTCCATGGTCATGAGGGTGCCGTCGTTCTGCGACAGGTACACCTCTGCGTTCACCACGCCCTTGTCGGCAAGACTGGCCGCGAAGCCCTCGGTAAACCGACGCGCCACATCGTAGAGCGCCGCATTCAAAATGGTAGCGTTCTCGCGCTCGATCAGGCCCATCGAGCCGATCTCGCTGGAAATGGACACGTGCACGTCATCGCCTAGCACCTCGGTGGCAATCTCGGCGGCACGCAGCTCATCGTCGTTTCGCACCGTGGAGAACACGCACGAGATAGCCACGGCTTCCACGCGTCCGCGCACGCCCTCGAAAAACGCACGACACGCCGCTTCGTCGAATTCCGCCAGGCGCTTGCCGTCGTATTCGAAACCGCCCTCGATAATGGCGGCGTCCACGCTGACCGCGGCGATGTCCTGCGCCCAGTCCACCATGGGCGGGATACCCACCGAAGCGGGCGCGCCGATGCGCAAGATGGCGATAGGCGCCAGGCCCTTGCGCTCCACGATGGCGTTCGTGCACTGCGTGGTGCCCAGCATGGCCTGCCCGATCTGCGCGCGATCGACGCCGCTATCGGCCAAAACGGCGTCCACCGCACCCATGATTCCGCTGTAAATATCCCCTGACGTGGGGTTTTTCACCGCGGCAACAACGTTTAAATCCTCGTCGATCAAAACAGCGTCGGTGTTCGTGCCGCCTACGTCGATTCCCAACTTGTACATAGCCTTATGCTCCCTTCCGCATGCAGCGCTCTTCAACGGGGATGTAGTCGGTGTCCAGGCCGAAGTAGCGCGGCCCCACCAGATCGATACCGGCCGGCGTGCGCCACATGCCGAAGCACTCCAGGCCCAGCGCCATCACGCGCTTGCCGTACTTGAGCGCGTCGGTGGGAACCGGCGTGAAGGTGTCGGGGTCCACCAGGCAAATGAGGTCGGGGGTGGTGGCCAAGATCTCGCCGTCAACCACGCAGCTCAGGTTCTCGTTCTGGAACTCGACGTAAGCTTGGCTGCCCCGGTCTTCGGCAATGCCCTCAAGCACCACTTTGCCAAAGTTGAACGCGCCGCGCGTTTCGCGCAGAACGTCGGAGATCTTGCCCTTGAACAGCTTGTAGCCGCCCGTGAACTTAAGGAAGAACTCTTCGGGCGTCAAACCCGCCGCCGATGCCTCGCTCTTCGCCAGGCGAATGGCGCGGCCCAGCTCCTCGGAGCGCGTGACAATGCCGTGCACGCCGTATTCCCGGCACGTTTGCGTGTCCATGCAGAACAGCGCGATGGTCAGCGTGCCGCCGCAGGTCATCGTGGCAGCGCGGGCGATGTCTTCGGTCCATTTGTTCGTAATGGTATCCAGAATGCCCGAGTTGCCCTTCTCGTCGATGAACGCCATGGGCGTAGCCGACGCGCCGCCGATAGTGAACGTGACCATCTGCAGCTCCGGGAAAGCACGGCCCATGCCGTCCACGTCCACCATGGGAATGCCCAGGCGCGCAGCGGCGGCAATGGGCAGCATGGAGTTCACGCCGCCCGCTTCGATGGGCATGGTGGCGTAGATGGGCTTGCCGTAGTAGCGCGACACCATGTCGAACAGCTTGGCGAACTCGTTGGCGCCGACGCCCTTCTCGGCCAGGATGGTGGGAGCGCCCATGGACGCCGCCGGCATGATGAGCGCGCCTTCGGGAACTTCGTCGATGCCGATCATCTGCACCGGGCCGCATTCCTTCACCGCCCCGATAGCCGTGAGCTTGCCGATGTAGGGATCGCCGCCCCCGCCGGCGCCCAGCAGCGCCGCACCTAAAGCGATGTCCTCGATTTCCTGAATTCCTAGTTCTCGCACGCTTTTTCTCCTTCGAACGATGCGTAGCTTATCTCAACCGGCACGTACGGTATGTCGAAACCGAAAAACGCAGGGCCGCCCAACGCGACGCCCTGAGGCGTGCGCCATGCAGCGTCGCACGCCAATCCTACTAATAGCACACGTTTGCCGTACTTGAGCGACTCGGTGGTCACCGGCACGAAGGTATCGGCATCCACCAGGCACACCAAGTCGGGAACACTCATGGCAACGCGCCCGTCCACTTCGGCGTACAGGTTCTCGTTCTGAAACACGACCGAGCCCGCATGCCCCCTATCGTCGCCCACGCCTTCCAGCACGGCGCGCCCGAAGTTGTAGCCATCCCGCGTCTCGCGCAGCACGTCGACGATCTTCGCGCATAAGAACAGGTGCGCGCCCGATTCCTCCAGGAAGAACGCACGGGCGGAGCGCTCGCGCGCGTCCTTCGCCGTACGGATAATACGGCCGAGGCGTTGAGCCAGGTCAACCGTCCCGCGAACGGCGCACTCCTTCATCTTCGCGCCCGACATCGAAGCTCCCAGATTGATGAGCGAGCCGCCGCATGCCGTGGTCACCGCGCGCCCGATGGCCTCGGTCCAATCGTTGTCGACGGTTTCGATGAGGGCGCGGTTGCCCTTCTCGTCCACGAACGCCATGGGCGTAGTGGGCACGCCGGCCATGCAGTACGTATCCTGCTGCAATCCGGGAAATGCGCGGCCCATGCCGTCCACGTTGACCACCGGTATCCCCACGCGAGCCGCCGCGGCAATGGGAACCAGCGAGTTCAAGCCACCGGCCTCGGCCAAGACGAACGCGTCAATGGAGCGGCCCAGCCTGCGTTCCAGCAGGTCGAGCGCGCGAACGTACTCCTGGCCGTTAACGCCCTTCTCGAGCACCACCGAAGGCGCGCCCACGCTGCCGATGGACGCCACCGTCCAATCGTCGGGCACCTCGTCGGCATCCAGCAGACGCACCGGGCCGCATTCGCAAATGGCAGCAGTGGTTTCGAGCGAGCCCATGTACGGATCTCCCCCGCCGCCAGCACCCAGAAGCGACGAGCCCAACGCTATATCGGCGATGTCCTCCACCTGGATAAGACGCACGCTGCTGCCCCCCTACTTGCGATGAACGATAAGTTGAATTGTACCGGGGAATGCGGGAAGTTTGGCCAGCTTGTAAGCAACAACGTAAACCACCATAGATACCGCTATGCCGTTCACCGGCCCGATGAAAAACGGCATGTCGAGAAACTCAAGCCCGGGAACAAGGGCGAACGTGCCGCCGGTCACCACGCCGACCGCTATACCGGCTACAAGCCCGGCCAGGCCCGCAACCGAAAAGCCCTCCTGCACGCGCACGTTTTCAGGACGGCCTTTGCGCACGAGCCAGTAGTCGGCAATCATCACGCCCGCAAGAGCCGGGCCGCATGCGGAAAGCACCGTGAGGAACGCCTCGAACTGCCCCAGGATGCCGCCCACCGCCAGCACGATGCCCAGCACGCCGGACACGGCCGTGGTCCACTTGGACCCGTCTTCGTCACGACCCATCATGACGGCGAAGCCCAACCCCGCCGAGTACACGTTGCCCGCGTTCACCGTCCACGCCGACAGCACGAGCGCCACCAGGCCCACTGCCGGAAGGCCTACCGAGTTCATGATGACGGCAATGTCGGACTCGCCCGTGACGATAGCCAACGAAGCGCCCGCCACCAGCGCCACGAGCGCGGCCGGGATCACGCCCACCACGCATGAGAGCACGGCATCCTTGCGCGTGCGCGCGAATCGAGCGAAATCGCCAGCCGTGGCCCCCGCGAACGCGAACAAGCCCACGGCCATGTTGACGCCGGCGATGAACCCGATGGCGTCGGCCGGCAACGGCACGTACCCCAACAGCGGCTCCAAGCTTCCTGCGCGCGCGATGGAAGCTCCCACACCGTACAAGCAGATAAGCACCAGCAGCGGCGCGGCGACCGAGCTCAACCATTTCAGGCCGTTGAACCCGATGACGGCCGTGATCAGCATGAGGGCGCCCAAGGCAACCGAGCAAGCCCACACCGGGGCTTCGATGGCGAACACATCGAGCAGCATAAGGGACAGCGAAGCTCCGCATACCGCCGTTTGCACGCCGAACCAGCCAATGGTCACCACGCCCACGATAAGGGAAACCAGGTAGCGAGCGCCCGCGCGCCCAAGCGCCGGCGCAGCCAAAGAAGCAGTAGGAAGACCCAGGTCAGCAGCCTGCATGCTGACGAAGCACATATACGCCACAATAAATCCAAACCCCGCCAGCGTAGCGAGGGCGGCCCCCGACAGCGCCAGTCCCATGCCCAAAGCGGCGCCGACCATGAGCGTGGGCGCGCTGAACATGCCGCCTGCGCGGACGAAGGCTATGTCCAGCCAAGACTTCCGATCGGGTTCGGCAACGTGCAGGCCGGCGGCAATGCCGGTTGGCGATGCCGCCGCTTCGTCAGCCGCCGCAGGGAAATCACGTGCTGAAGACGTCATGCGCGTCCCCTTTTCGCTGTTCATGTTCGGATAAGGATGACTTCGAAGTGTAGCACAACCGATCCTGCGCACGGGAGGGGCAAAGCGCGCAGGATGAGGCCGGGTGGAGGCGACGTGCGGACGAGATGGGGGGGTTCGGGTCGCGGCGCGGGTGCGAGCGGGCAGGGGTTGGACGGGGCTGGATGGGAGCCGGATGGCAAAGCAAGGGGCGCAAGCGACGCGCGTAGTCTATGATAGGCGGAGCGCCAAAACGATTGCAGGACGAAGGAGGGGCGTGCCATGGACGTCAAGCTGCACTACCGCGAGCAAGGATCCGGCACGCCGCTCATCTTGCTGCACGGTAACGGCGAGGACTCAACGTACTTCGAGCATCAGATCGAACGATTCTCGCGCAGCTTTCGCGTGATCGCCCTGGACACACGCGGGCACGGCCGATCGCCGCGAGGGAGCGCCCCGTTCACCATTCGCCAGTTCGCCGACGACCTGCTGCGATTTATGGACGCGCACGCTATCGAACGCGCCCATGTTCTGGGATTCTCGGACGGCGGCAACATCGCGCTCACGTTCGCGCTCGCACATCCGGATCGCGTGGACCGCCTTGTCCTGAACGGCGCGAACCTGAACGCAGCCGGCGTGAAGCGATCCGTGCAGATTCCCATTGAACTGGGGTATCGCGCGGCGTCGCTGTTTGCCCGCTGGAGCAAAAAGGCGCATGACAACGCCGAGATGCTGGGGCTTATGGTGAACGACCCGAACATCGATCCGCGGCAGTTGAGCAGACTTGACGTGCCGACGCTCGTGATAGCGGGCACGGACGACATGATCGAGGAGGGCCACACGCGGCTGATCGCGAAAAGCCTGCCCGATGCGCGCCTGACGTTCGTTCCCGGAGATCACTTCGTGGCAGCCAAGAACCCCGAAGCATTCAACCGCGAAGTCGAGCGCTTCCTGCTCGAACGCTAAGGCCGTGCCGCTGGCGCGCGCCAATCCTCCACCAAGTCAATCAACTCTTGTTGAGAGTGAACGCCCAATTTGGCATATATATGCTTAACGTGGCTTTTCACCGTGTTTCGAGAAACTACGTAATAGTCCATGACGAATTGCCCGTTGCGCCCACGCGCCAACATCGCGAATATCTCGGTTTCGCGCTCGGTCAAACCACAATCCACCCCGATAAAACGACATCGTTCCTCAATGCTCGGCGCAACCGCAACGCTCGTCGTCGCGTCTCCCCTTTCGCCCCGCGGCGCAGTTTCGTTTTCCGACAACTCGTTCCGCATCCGCGCGCGATCCGCCGACGCGCCCATGCCCACTACGCCCTGGATAGTGTCAGTGAAACTGAACTTCCGAAAGCCCAACCACAGGAAAGCAACGAACGCGAACAGCACCGTTTCGGCAATGAGCATGGCGGCATCGCCATTCGTCCCCACCAAGTCGTTCGTCGTATGACCGGCAACGGCGCCTATATCGGTGCCGACAGCGTTCATGCAGCGTATGAGCGCATACGTCGGCAGCAATGCAAGCAGGTTGCGCCTTCCAACCGAAAGAACCACCAGCCACACCAGCATGTCGAAACAGCGCACGCCAATGCGCAATAAAGCATTTGCCGAAGGAATGCCTGTCAAAAAAGTAAAGGGAGCAATGATGAATCCGGCGACCACAAGCAGTACTGAAAAGGAGAACAGCAGATCCTCCTTGCCCTCCCCGCCGGAGAGCAGCATCCAGACCGCCACGCCCATCAGAACAAACGCCGAAATCTCCACGCCTACCGGGGCGTGCGAAACTTCGTTAAGCGTCAAACCATACCCCGTTGCCACGCTAAACAACGCCGCACATAAAAACAAAGCGTGCGCTGGCTGCAAAAACGATTCAGGATTAGAAAGCTCAAGACTGGCCGGAGACGCGCCGCGCGCCACTTGGTCAAGCCTTAGACCGCCGCGACGGTACAGCAACATGATGACCAGCGCGTGGCAGGCCACAACCTCGACAACACCCACCTGGAACAACACCGGCGGATGAACCACGCGCACCACCTCGCCCAGCGCCGTGCCGCACACCACAGCAACCAGCACCGCTTCCATCGAACGCAAGGACGCCAGAGTGCATAAAAGCATGACGGAAGCCCAAACCGAAGCAACGTTCGAAAACAGGAAGCCAACAATCGTTAGAGGCCCGTTGCCAAGGGATAGCGCGAATTCCAGCACAAAAGCCGCCGTGATTGCGCAGCCGAGCGCACCTACGGTTAACAGCCGTCGATCAAGCAGAACGGGCTTGCGCGAGGCGACGAGGAACACCCCTAAAAACAGCGCGCCCGAAAACAGCGTGGCCACCTCGCGAGCGATCCCGCAGTACTCGGCCACGCGCGCATACAAACTGGCATTTAAAACTCCGCCAACAAACCCCATGACGGCAAAGCCCACCACGCACAGCAACGTAACCGAATCCACAGCCTCTCCCAAGCTACGAATTCGTTGTGCAACCGATTGCAAGGTCCCTCCCCCCCCCCTTGATCACGTGTCCCCATTGTACGTGAAACACGCCCGTGCTGCGAGCGCAGGAAGCGTCAATCCAATTCCCATCAGGCATAATGCGCACAAATCACCCCATCGGGGGGAGCAGAAGCCACCCGACGACCCCAATCGAAACGCCCCTTGCAGGGTGGTTTCAGCACCGCGCAACGTCGATAAGGTGAAGACCGAGGGATGCCGCATGACGCTGTCGGGCGGCAAGAGAACACATTTGAAGGAGGAACGTATGAAATCACAGGGAATATCTCGTCGCAGTTTTTTGGGCGGCATGGCAGGAGCCGGCGCGCTTGCCGCTATTGGGCTAGCCGGCTGCGCTCCGCAAGCTCCTGGCTCGGGCGATGCTAAAGCAGCAGGCTCCACCGAAGCGAAAGCCGCTTCCAATGGCGTTGTAGCCACAGACAACGGCAGCAGCGCCATAACCGTTGACTGGCTGGGATCTGCGCCCGAAATCGCCGAAAGCGACATCGCGGAAACCAAGGACACCGATCTTCTTATCGTGGGCGCCGGCAACGGCGGCATGATCGCAGGCGCCTACGCATCTGACCAGAAGATGGACTTCATCCTATGCGAGAAGGGCTCCGAAGTAGGCGCCACGCGCCATTGGTTCAATGCCGTTGACACCAAGCCCTTCACCGACCAGGGCTATTACACCGACCGCGCTCGTCTGCATGGCGAATGGGCTCGCTACTCCAGCGGAACGTGCGACCAGGCTCTCATCAACATGTGGATGAACGAGAGCAACGACATGTTCGAGTACGTCGACAAGTACATGAGCGCTGCTGGCGCGAAGGTCATCGCCGATGAGTTCGAAATGCCCGGCGGCATGGGCGCCACCCCCTTCTACACTCCGTGCGGCGAGCATCACTACGGCAATGCCGAAGGCGGACGAGACGGCATTCCGGAGCGCAACAAGCTGTTCGAGCAAATCATGAACGACAACGGCTACCAGATTTCCTACAAGCACGAATTAGCCAAGCTGGTTACCGACGAGTCTGGCAAGGTAACGGGCGCCATCTTCAAGACCGACAACGGCTACACCCAGATCAACGCCAAAAAAGGCGTGCTGCTGACAACGGGCGGCTACAGCGCCAACCCCACCATGCTGTCCGCCCTGTCCCCCATCACCACCGCTTCGGTTACCGCCTTGGGCTACAACCAGAACAACGACGGCATGGGCATCAAAGCCGCCCTGTGGGCTGGTGCCGTAAAGGATATCACCAGCGCGACCATGATCTTCGACCGCGGCCTGGTAGCTCCCGGAACCACCGCCGGCTACACCCAGGAATCCATCGAAGCCGGCAAGCCGCAGTTCCCGGGCAACGGCCAGTTCAACCCAGGCACGCAGCCGTTCCTGAAAGTGAACACAAAAGGCAAGCGCTTCGCACTGGAATCCGCCGACTACGACTATCTGCCGCATGCGGCAGCCCAGCAGCCTGGCGGCGTGTACATTAGCGTGTGGGACGGAAACTTCGGCGAAGACGTGCAGCGCTTCCACACATTGGGCTGCAGCGCCGGCACCCGCATGGGCGTTCAGCGCGTCAAGCGCGAAGACGGCACCTACGATTTGGAAAAGTACTTCGAGAAAGAGCTTGCAGACAGCCGCCTGCAAATGGCCGATACGCTTGAGGAACTGGCCGACAAGCTGGGCTTCGATGCCGATGCCAAAAAGAACTTCCTAGCCACCTGCAAGCGCTACAACGAGCTGTTCGACGCTCAGGAAGACGTGGACTTCGGAAAGGAAGCGTACCGCCTGTCCGAGCTTCGCACGCCTCCGTTCTTCGGCGCTACGCTGGGCGGCACGCTGCTGACCACCATCGACGGCGTTCGCATCAACGAAGACTGCCAGGCCCTCAATGCAGAGTTTGAGCCTATCGAAGGATTGTACTGCGCCGGCGACTGCTCGGGCTCCCTGTTCAGCGGCAACTATCCCGACCAGATGCACGGCGTAGCTTGCGGTCGCACCATGACCGAGGCGCTGCATGTGGTCAAGCTGCTGGCAGCCAAATAGCGCAATACCCCTTACGGTCGCGCACACCCCTCCCACGCGCGACCTTCCAGCACGAAGCGCCCACCTATCTCGGTGGGCGCTTCGCATGTCCATCTGCAGTCTAGGCAGGAGTGCGCCATTCGCACGGATCGGGCGCAGCCAGCCCCCTCACGCCGATAATGATCATCTCGATACCGTTGGCAAAGGAGTCTTCGGTATAGGCGCTGCGCACGATGCGTTGCCACGGAGGCAGACAAGAGGACTCATCGCCATGCGTCTCTTCTGCGCTTCGAAGACGAGCGGCTCCGATTGCGCTGGCGTTGAATCCCGAGAGAAACGCATCGACCATCGCCCATGCTTTGGCAAGAACGTCCTCCGGCATCCCTTGCGCGAGATGCAGGGATACGATTTTTTCCGTATGCGCCGCCAGTCCCGCATACGAAACGAACGGATCTATTCCGTTGTCCACATCGTGCATGTGCGGGTGCGCGAAGAACTCCCGATGGATCGAGGTCATGGTGCGGCGCAGCGTATCATCCCAGCGTTCACCGGGAACGGGGTCGGTATCCATCGTTTCCATGAATCGCGTAAGCACCGCCGCAAGCACTTCTTCGCGCGAAGAAAAGTGCGCGTAAAACGCCATGGCCGAAACGCCCAGCTCCGCTCCGAGCGCGCGCATGGTAAACGTGCTCAATCCATCGCGATCGATCATGCGGTAGGCAGCATCAACGATAACGTCCTTGTTCAGTCCGCATTTTCGATTCCTCGCAAACTCCGAGCCCACGATGTTCCCTCCCGACGCGCATACGTTTCATCATCAGCATAGCACGACGATTCGCGCGCCCCGAGGCGCCGGACGCACATCATGCGAAAACCAATCAGGCCGGCACAAAGGCCGGCCTGCGTATTACGCAATCAAGAAGCAGGGACTTAAACCGCTATGCAGACAAGCGGCGAATCGCGCCTAGGCCGTCTTGGGATTATGGGGCCAATCATGACAATGGAGGCACTGGTTGTCGGTGACCTCCTTGTCCTTCGCATGGCAATTCACGCAGGAATTGTAACCTCCGTGGATAGAATCATGAGGGTTGCTGGCTCCGTACGATGACGTAGTTTCAGCAAGAGCCTCGTAGCTTCCACCATGACAGCTCAAGCATTGCTCATCGGACACATAAGCCCCCGCGACGTCGCCAGATGTTTGCGTCGTCGCCACAGACGACGAGCTTTCCTGAGTTCCGCTTGGCGCGCATGCCGCAAGCCCGAGCGAAAAGCACAGCGCGGCGGCAAAAACGACAGTTTTCACGCGTGCGGATCGGTTCGCATTCAACATAGTTCCTTACGCTCCCTTCACGGCATGCTCGGCAGCCACGTAGCCGAACGTGACAGCCCTACCGATAGACGTTCCTGGAATATGACGCGGGTAATTCCCTGCAAAGAAGTTCCCCGATGCGTTGCCGACAGCGTACAAGCCCTCGATAACCTGATCATCCGCGTCAAGCACACGACAGTCGCCGTCGATAGTCAATCCGCCAACCGTAGCTAGCACGCAGCTATTCGTAGTCAGGGCAAAGTAGCGCGTACCCGTAAACGGCATGGTTTGGGAGAGATCACGCCCGAAATCCCTGTCTACGCCATCCTTAAAGAACTCGTTGTAACGTGCGATAGTGTCCGCGAGACCCTGGGGATCTACGCCGCACTGCTTTGCAAGCTCCTCAGGAGAGGAACCCTCGAAGAGCCACCCCTTCTCCTTAAACTCGTCGACCGCGTCTTCCATGCCTTCGAACATCGTCTCGTCGAACACTTGCCAGCAATTCTTTCCATAACCGGGCTGGGCGTTTTGAGCATTGGACACGCTCTGGAACGGAAGATCCTCGCGCACGAAGCGCTTTCCCTGACCGTTGACCATAAGCGCGAAGTAGACAGCGTTCCACGTACGTGCATCGTAAAACGAATCCGGATTACCCCAACGAAAGTTCATGATCGGCTGCGGGCAAGAATCCATCTGAGCACCTATCTTGATACCCATCAGGTGTCCGTCGCCGGTAGTCCCCCAACCGGGATTCCACCAACTCGACGTCGCGTAGTCCTCCGGTCGCGTCCAGGCTTGCATAAGATCAGGGTTCGCATCGTAGCCGCCAGTGGCAAGAATAACGCCTTTGCCGGCATTGATCTTCACGTACGTATCACCGCTTTTAGCGATAACGCCACTTACGCGACCGGACTCGTCACGAACCAACTGCACGCCGGGAGTTTCAAAGCGCAGATCCAAATTGTCGTAAAGCTTTGCTACTTCCTGCATTTCAAGGCACACGTAAATGCCCGAATAGCCAGAACGCACGCCCGCATCGGGCGGAAGCGAGGGGCTGTCGTAAAAACCCAGCTCGGTATCAATAAGCGGGTTCAACGCAGGCATGCCGTTAGTAGAGGGAGCCCCTTCAACCTTGGATATAACGAAGCCGTTTTGCCCCTTGTCCAGCATCGACTGCCAGAAATCCGTAGCCTCCCCCGAGCGATCAACATACGTACGCGTGGGTTCAGGACGCACGCGCCAATATGCGCTTCGATATATCTCATCGAGCAGCGCCACCTTGTCGATAGCTGTGCCTTCCTGGCATTTCGCACCTGCGGCGCCAAAGCACTCGAAGCAGCCGCGACCTTTCGTCATTTTTTCAATGCAGATAACCTTCGCGCCTTCTTCTGCAGCTTTGAGGCTTGCCATAAGGCCGCCGATGCCGGCACCCACCACCACGATGTCGCAGTCTTCGGTAGACCCTATTTCGCTTGCAGCGATGTCGCGATCCTCGAATCCGACCGGCCCGCGCGGTCCAGGGCAAGCAGCCTTGTTTACCGGAATCAGGTTTGTGTCGCTGGCAAGCTGTCGGTACACATCGCCCGCATCGCTTGATGACGCACCAGCTGCCGCGTCATCGGCAAACGCGATGCCCGCAGATCCGAATGCGCCCATCGCCCCAGCGGACAACCCGGCCAAGCCGACGCCCTTCAGGAACGAACGACGTGAAACGTCCGCTTCTCCCATTGCTCCTCCTTTGTTGATGCCTTGGTCCGGCGTTTAAGCCGGACTCCCCCAGTGCTTTCTTTACACTGTAAAGCAAATGGTAACGCGATTTCTTTACGCTGTAAAGTAAGAGATCTCGCGCCGCGCCTAAGCACCCTAAAAACCAGGAGCACTATTAGGACGGCTAGAAACGGTTTAGCCCCCGCATCGACTGCAAGCGAGAGCCTTTCATCACCCGGAATGTCGCAAGACAAAAAACCGCTCGCCCAGAACGGAACGAGCGGTCAGAAACCTCCGCGCAAAACCTACTTCCGCACGCCGGTCATCGTTTGCTCTACGATGCTGTTCATGACGTCGGCGGTGAGCATGCCGGTGACGTATCCGAACACGTTACCGTCTTTGTCGATCATGAACGTAGTGGGAAACGACCTGATCCCGTACGCGCTGAACAACTGGCCCTTTGTGTCCATCAGCACCGGATACGTGATGCCGTATTCCTTGATGAACGATTTCACATCGCCCTCGGAAGCATCGCTGTTCTGCGGTCTATCGGCGGTTTTAGGATTCGCCACGCCCAGAACCACCAGATCGCCCTGATTCTGACCACGATCGCGGTACAGTGCCTCGATATCGGGAATCTCGCGCTGACACGGCCCGCACCACGTGGCGAAGAAGTTCAGGAACACGGTCTTGCCGCGATAATCGGACAACTTATGCTCCACGCCATCCTGATCAACCAAGGAGATATCGGCCATGGGAGCCAAAGCGGCATCCTCCGAGGAACCCTTTCCAGCAGCGTCCCCATCAGGCGACGATGCGGACGACGAAGGCTGCTCGTCCGAGTTCGTCTTGCCCGCATCGCCCGCCCCATCAGCAGGCTGCTCCTGCGCGGCGGGAGCGGCGCCGAACGAAGACAGGTAGCTGGTCACGCCGTTCATCCATCCCGTCACCGTCATCAAGCCCATGACGATGAGCAGCGCTCCTCCCACCTTCACCGTGTACTTGACCACGTTTCCGTGCGTGCGGAAAAAGCGCAGCACCTCGCCGGTGAACAAGCCCACCATCAAAAACGGCAGCACGAAGCCCAGCGTATACACGGCCACCAGCACATAGCCCCACGCCGCCGACGCGCTCGACGACGCCATAAGCAAAACGCCTGCCAGCACCGGCCCCACGCACGGCGTCCACGCAAAGCTGAACGTAAAGCCCAACACCAAGGCGACCAGGGGATTCATAGCGAACGAGCCCAGGTTGAACGGTAGGCGACGCTCGGATTCGATCAGGCGCGTCTTGCCGAACGCGCCCAGCATGTACAGGCCGAACGCCACCATGATGATGCCTGCCACCATCGAGAACACGCGCTGGTTGCCCGTGAAAAACTGCCCGAGCGCCGTAAACCCAAAGCCCAGCAAAAAGAACGCGAAGCTCACGCCAACAACGAAAAACAGCGTGTTCACGAACACTTTCTTGCGCGGGTACTCGATGAGCCCGTCTTCGCCCACCTTGCCTGCGCCGCCGGCAAGGTAGCCCACGTACAACGGAATCAACGGCAACACGCAGGGAGAGAAAAAGCTCAGAAGTCCTTGCACGAACACCGTCAAAGCGGGAATGCTCGTTTCGAGAGAAAAACCCATGGGACGTCTCCTAATCGGTCGAATTGCTTGGGATCAGCGAATGGGGATGCGTCGCACGATCGGCGTCTCGAGCGCTCGGCTCGAATATGCGCGCATCGATGTCGGCTACGCTCGTGCGATCAAGCTCCTCGAAACAGCGCTTGTTCAGGTCGGCGAAGATGCCGTCCATGACATCGGCCATCCCGCACGCGATAAGGCAATCCATGTCATGACTGCCGCTGTGCCAGGTCGATTCGACGAAACGCACGCCCAAAGCGTCAGCCACCGTTCGCAGGCTCACTTCAGCAGCATCGGCCGCGAATCGGTATCCGCCCACGCTTCCTTCGCGCGTCGACACCAGGCCCGCGCGCTTGAGCGGCACCATCACCTTGCGCACGCGCGCCGCATTCGTGCAAATGTTCTCGGCAAGCGCCTCGCTCGAAACGGTGTCCGCCTTATGGTTCAAATACACAAGCGCGTGCACCGCTACCATGAAATCGCTGTTCATACTTACTCCGAAAATCGAATGGGCCGATCGAGGACAATCGGCCCCTGTCTGCTGCACCTACTTATACAACAGTTCTGTACTCGTTTTCAATACAGTTTACAAATCGACATATGGCAACCTCGCCGAAGGCTCGAAAGCTCGTTCCAAGAACTTCGAGCGCAAACGCTTGTCCCGCCTTGATTCTCTGAGCTAGATGAAAGCGGAGCTGTTTTCGTACGTGCTTGGAAGCTGATCGGTTCGCTCCAGATAGAAAGCCGCCTGCACCGCCTCCATGTAGGGGTTCAGCCAGAGAAAGCCTATCCCAAGGGTCAGAACCGACAGGAGCACCCAACCGACGAAGGTCAGGTTCAACCAGAACAGCCGGCCTTTGTGCCCCCTCATAAACTCTTTGGACTGGCCGATGGCGTCCATTACGCCGATATCCGGATTTTGCGCCATGATGTAGGGAGCCATAGCGTAGCGGTAGGCGGCGATGATGCCCGGGATGATAAGCAGCAGCGACCATGCAAAAATGAGGAGCCACATGGCAAGATTCAGCAAAAAGCATTTGCCCAGATTCGAAAACTTCGAGAACAAGACGTTGAATTCCGCAGGGGCGTCTTTCTTGATCAGGTTGATATTGAACTGGCAAAGCCCTTGACGCACCGCCCCGCCGATTATCAGAACAACAACGCCGTAGATGCCGACGACAACGCTCAGAAAGCCGGACGGCTCCGCAAAAGCAAGTTCGAACGCGAAGGGAGCGGGCTCGAACGCGAAAGGAATACGCGCCAAGTATTGGAATCCGTCAGAACTGCCGACAGTATAGAAAGCCTCGCCCACCTGAACGGTGAAAGACGGCAATACGGCAACATTCACGTCGCCCATGATCACGGCTACCAGCGTGACGACGAGCGCAACGCCCCACATGCCCCGCAGAACACTCCGAGCAATGGCGCGAATCTGGCTTGCATGCATGGCGGCCTCCTTTTATCCGGCAGGCTTAAAGCCTAGCACACCCCCGAAGGCGGGAAGGCGGGAAGGCGGGAAGGCGGGAAGGCGGGAAGGCGATCGTAAAGCCAAAATCGAGGGCGCGCAACTGCACAGCATCGCCAAAAGGATCGTCGCTGGCGGGTCCTTCAAGAGAAACGGCGCTTCCCGCAATTCGGCGCATCGGGCAAGCGTCCGCCGACCGACAGCAGAACATACGGATGCGAGCATCGCCCTTCCGCCCGCATCCGCATGCCGGACTAGCGCTTCAAGCTTCCCAGAATACCGGTGCGCTTCGGAGGGTTCGGCAGATGGATGAGGCGCGGCTCGAAGTCGAACAGCTCATCGGTGCTCACCGTAGAGCTTACGGTCAAGCAACTCTTCAAGCATGCATCGGAGCACAGGCGGCACTGCACGCAATCGGCCGCGGAGAATTCAAGGAAGCTGCCTTCGCCGTCCGCGGGCTTCATCTCGCTCTTCTTGAGCGCTCCCGTAGGACAGAACACCGTGCACATGCCGCATGAGCTGCATGCTTCTTCGTCGATCGACACCGACCCGAACAGCCGCGTATCGATTTCGGGCACCGTCGAAGCGCCCAGCCCATCCATGGCGTCGAGCACGCGCATACGGCGCTCGGGGTTGAACTGCGGAAGCGTTCCCGCATCGGACATGCGCAGGCGATCGCGCAGCGACGGACCAGCGGCGCCATCGTTTTTGAACACCATCACTTCGGCGGTTTTCCCGGCCGCATCCACCGCGCGCGAACGAGCGCTGGTGAAAAATCCCCGGCGCGATTCACCCAGCAAGCTGCGCTTGTCCTGCAGCAACACTTCCTCGGGAAACGCCGACGCCCGCCTCACGCGGATCTCGGAACTTTGCGCAGCAATCAGATCGTTCGCTGAACGAACGGTGGCGTCGATCCCCGGCACATTCGCTCTGAATTTGCACGTCGAGCACGTGCCGTCAACCAGCACGATGTCCTCCACGCCGCGCGCGGCAAGCCCCAGAAGCACGCTTTCTTCCATGCGAGCCAAGCACGGAACCTCCGCGTAACGTCGGGGATCGCCCACGCGCTTCGACGCTATGCGAGCGCACGCGAATACGGCCATCCCTTCGGTATTCACCACGCCTTCCGCCACGCTTGAAGCAAGGTCCTCGTCAAGCGGCTGCAACGGAATGAGCGCTTCGGTGGGGCAGACCGTCGTGCAGGCCCCGCATGCCACGCAGGCATCGCTGTTAAGCGACAGCACGTTGTCGACCGCCTCAACTGCGCCGGTCGGGCACGCGTCCGAGCACTTCGTGCACGAGGAATGGCGGTTTCGCACCACCGTGCAGCGATCGGAGGCCAAGTAAACGGCCTTGCTCTCAAGCGCTTCCGCCACTTCGACTATGTCGATAAGGTTGGGCATGCTACCCCTCCAAGAAAGATTCTTCCAACGAGCGAAGCTCTTCGGGCGTGTTCGCATTAATAAAGCAGCCGCCCATGGGCTCGGCCTCCAAGACGCGCGCTTGCGGGAATTCGAGCACGTTCACGTCGGCGAAGAACGCCTGGGCGCGCTTTTCTCCCCGGTCGAGCGCCGCGGTCACGGCAGGCAGGCAGCCCGAGCGACGATACATTGCATGGAACGGCTCGTAGCCGTGCTTGTTGATGGGAACCACCACGTCGGCGCCCGACTCGTTCATGGCCAGGGCTTCGGCAACAACAAGCGACGGCGATGCGAACACCATGTCGCACGCCACTACGGCAACGTACGGGTTGCCGGCCGCCTGCAGAGCCGTGTACAACCCCGGCAGCGCACCGCGGCATTCGCACGCATCCCGCACGAACTGGATGCGGTACTGCGGGAACATGTCGTACAGAAACGTCAGGTTTTCCGGCTCGTTCGTCGTGATGATCAAGTCATCCGAAGCGGGAGCAAGTCGCTCGACCATGCGGGCGATAAGGGGGCGGCCCGCGAACGGAACCGTCGCCTTGCTCTGACCCATGCGACGGCTCTCCCCGCCTGCCTGGATCACCACGGTCACACGCGGCCGAGCGTAGCGCTGCGCGACGAAATCCGCCAATCCGGAAACGTCGTTCAAATCGAACGAGGGGATGCCGTACGTCTCGGCAGCGCGATGCGCATCGGCGATATCGGTCACCACGGCAACGGTCTGCGCCGTGGGAAGCTTGTTGGAAATATCGGCATGATCGGGATGCTGCACGGCGAAGTGACTGCCCGTTGCTGAAGCAGGCGCTTGCTGGGAACGTTCAAGCATCTCGTGAGCGGCCGGGTCGTCAGCAGGAGGAACCGTACCGCGCGTGAACTGCGTGAAGTCGGTGCCGAGCGGCCAACCGCAACGCGCGCCTTCGGCGAACACGTCGGCTACGCGTGCGTCGGCTTCGTTGCCCGAACGCATGATTTCGATGGTGGGAAGCCCACTTTTGCGATAGCCTTCCACCACCACGATGTCATGACCGGGCATGCTGCGCACGATTTCAGCGCACTCGATTTCGCCTTTGACGGTTTTCACGCGCGCCATCTGGCCCGGAGCCGCAATCACCGTCTCGCTTGCACCGGCGGCGCGATGGCGATACGAGTCCTTTCCGGGAATATCGATATCGAAGCCCACGTGGCTGTGGTGCTTCACGCTACCCACGTCGAGGCCTCGAGCCACCAGTTCAGTGATAAGCTTTTCGATCAGCGTGGTCTTGCCCGAATTATGGCGTCCAACTATGGACACCGCCGGACTAGGAATGTTCACCATGCGCTTCCCCCTGTTCATTCGGCGCTCAGTATAGCACGACGCACGGAAGGGAGCTTGACAGGAAGCGAGCGCAAACGCGAACGCGGGCGGCACCGGCGCATCGGAGTCCACCTCCAGCAACCGATCATGCCGGCCGCGCCCGAACGCACGAAGGCCGCGCTCGAGCGCGGCCTTCGCAGGAGGGAGGAAAAGACGATGCCGACATGCGCGGACGGACGGTGCGCTGCATCACCGCTCGCTCGCCGTTCCCAGCATCGTCGCGAGTCGTTTAGCCTCGAGCAGCATGCTTGCCAGCCACGCGGCCGCTCGTCATGGCGTTGCCCATGTTGTTGCCCGCAGAGGGACAGTTGTAAGCGCTTCCGTAGCGCTCGCCCATCGTGTTGCCCACCGCATACAGGCCCTTGACGACATCGTTTTTCGAAGCCGTAAGCACCTGGTAGCTTCCGTTGACGCACAAGCCCGCAAGCGTGTTCAGGCCAGGACCGTACAAGCGCTCGGTGCCCTGCTTGGCAATATAGAACGGGGCCTCGTCGATCGGAATGAGCAGATTCTCCGGCTTGCCGTAATCTGCATCCACTCCAGCAGCGCACAGTTCGTTGTAACGCTCGACCGTGGCCTTTGCGGTTTCGAGAGCCTCCCCGGAAAGCCCGGCATTTTTCAGCGCTTCCTCCACGGTAGCCCCGACGAACACCTCGTTCACAAACGGCCTCGTGCGGTTCGCAATTTCCAGACCGCGAACCTCAATGGTGCCAGCAGAGGGGTCTGCGCCGTCCATCTGCGCCCGATATTCTTCGATGCCCTCAGGAAATCCCCAGTTAGGAGCACCGTGATCAAGGCCGCCCGCCTGAATATACTGCATGTGCTTTTTATCCATGATGGCGAAGTTGCCCACCATGGCCGCTTCGAGATCAATAGGCTGACGGCACGACTGAGCCAGCACCAACCCCGCATACGACTCGTTCATGAAGCGCTCGCCCTTGCAGTTCATCCACAAGCTTGGAGCCGAACCCCAGGGACCGAACGAAATGGAAGGCGCGTCGCCGGCCACGGGGCGCGGATGGCTCTCGATGGCACCGCCCGCCCAGCAGCCCATTTTATGACCGGAGCCATCGCAGTCGGTCATACCCGTCAACGTCTCCCGATCCACGCCATGTCGCTCGGCGTTTTCAGCGCATTCCGAGCAAAGCTCCCACACCATGTCGGTATTGGCACCGAAGTCGCCCGTGGCCAGGATAACGCCCTTGGATGCGTCGAAGCGCACATAGGATCCGTCGGCATCTTGAGCGATAACGCCAAGGACTGCGCCCTCGTCACTCTGCACGCAACGCACCGCCGCATGGCCGCAAAACCATTTCGCGCCCAAATCCTCGGCGGCATCGCGGCAATACGTCTCGAGCTCGGCCAAGCGGGAAACGTCCGTCAAGCCATTCTTGCCCACCGGATTAGCGTTTTTCGTACCAACGGTCTGCACGGTGGATGCCCACATCTTGTAACCGGACACCTCCACCGGATAATCGCTTCCGTTCGGCTTGTCGTAAGCGATCTGAACGATGCACTCGCCACCCTTGTAATCGAACACGTTCGACGTGTCGGGGACGAGCGAGGCCAGATTGTCCATCATTTCGCCCGAGTTGTACACGAACGAACGAATGACATCGGTGCTGCACCGTCCATTAGCGCGACGCACGTACTCGTTCACGATTTCGTTCAGGTCGTACGGACCAAAGCCCCAGCTTTCCAGCAGCTTCGAATTGTACGAGCAGATGTCGTCGCCCCGATACACGATTTCGCCGTCGTTGTGCTTCTCGATCACGGCCACGCTCGCGCCCTCTTGCGCAGCAGCCAACGCCGCTTGCGTGCCAGCATGACCGCCGCCCACTACCACGACGTCGAAAGACTTCGTCTCCGCAATGTCGCCATCGGCAATCTCGGGCGCGGATCCCAGCCAATTCTCGTCGCACATATAGTATGCCGGGCGGGCCGAAGCGGCCTCGCCCGCAGCCGCGCTTCCCTTGACCGGCTCCTTAGCCGGCTGCGGAGCGCAGCCGGCTAGCCCCATGACGCCCAGGACGCCAGCACTCGCCGCTCCTGCCAGGAAATTCCTTCGTGAAAGCTCCATCGCTCTCCCTCTCCTTCGCACTCCAACTCCCAACGTGCACTGCGTTGGCTTCAACATGCTCTATCCTGACCAGAAGACCGGTTTGGCGCTATCCGATGAACCGTTGATTTCGCCTTCAGCGAAGGCAAAGGCGCTCAACGTTTTTACGTAGATGTTCTCAATCTCATGCGTTTCAGCAGATCAAACAAGCATTTTGATTAACGAAGAGACGTAGCAATGCTATAATGCAGCCTGCCCCAAGCAGCCAGGAGGAACCGCATGGCCAAGGCATGCGACAACCAGAAACCAAGAATTTCCAACGAGTCGCCAATGACCGCAATCGCCTTGGTCGTAGGATTAGGCTGCTTGTTTTCAACGCTTCTAATCTACTCAGGTGCCGTCATATCGTTTTTAAGGTTCGAGCACGCCGAGTCCTTCATAGGAACCTTCGCCGAGACCACGCTTCTGTGCGCGACCGTTTTAGGGGCCCTGTTCCTTGGGCTCACCCTTGCCGGAAAACGCGTTCCCTACGTGATGCTCAGTTCGTTCGGAGGGGCAATCTACCTCTGCTGCTCGCTTACGTATGCTCTTTTCGCCTGGTCCGGCAGCTTCGGAACAACCTCGGTGGTGGCACTCGCTTTCACCACGGCACTAGCAGACACGTGCTTAGTGCTTGCCTGGGGCCGCGTGTGTACTCGATTCAAGATCAAACGCGCCCTCGAAATAGTTTCTCTCGCTAGCATCCTCTCGGCGCTCTTATGCCATCTTTACAGCATTCTACCGTTGGCTGGCGTAACCGCGCTGTTCGTACTGGCTTCAATAACAGCAGTCATCGTACCGTTGGCGCTTGGCGCAACCGTCCCCTCTTGCAAAAAGGCGAAACGCCGGTCAACTGGCGAACCGCGCGCAATCGCCGCATCCCTTGTTGATGTCCTTGCAGCTCCAGGCCTTGGTCTGATCGTATTCGCTTTCGTTATGGCGGTAATGCGCACGTCGTTCAACCAAAGCCAGGACGCCTACCTAGCCATGCTTGCACTCGATGCAGCAATTCTTCTGGCGTATGCATTGCTAAGAAAAAGGCGGCTATCGCTGCGCGGCGGTATGCATCAAACGTTCCTTCCGCTTATGGCCATGCTGCTCTTAGCCGTCACCAGCATCACGGCTACCGTAGGCCAGGGAGAACAGCTGGCAACGTACCTCACGTATGCCCTCTACGCATTAGCGGCCATACTCACCCTTGCAACACTGTGCGCCATAGCCAATGCGGGCGAATTCCCATCTGACGCGGTCTTTTCGCTTGCGGTTTTCCTCTTTGCAGCCGCGTCGTTCACGGGCCAAGCGTTTGCCACCGTGATGGGCGACCACGTAACCCCTATCGTAGTGACGATAATTACTACGCTGTACGCATTCGCGATGGTCTTCTCGTCGCATATTCGATACCAGCGCGAAACGCAATGGACCTCAAGCGACGAAAACGACCGCGTCGAACCTACAGGACAATCGAACGCCGGCCCCACTCCCGCATCCGTGCGCTGCGCCCAACTGGCCGAAACGTACAATCTGACAGCCCGCGAGCAAGAGATCCTTTCGTATCTTGCCGAAGGACACAGCGGGGCTTATATCGCAGACGTGCTGTTCATCTCTCCCAACACCGCCCGAACGCACATTCATAATATTTACCGTAAGTTGGAGGTATCGTCTCGCGAAGACATACTGAAGCTCACAAAGAATCGCGTCTAAACACCGCTCTGCAACGTGGCGCACGAAGACCGCGAAAGAGCTTCAGAGGCCGCTTCGAGAAGGAGACGCTTTGGAATATTAAGCTTTTCCGAGCAAATATTTCACCAGGTCAACATAGCCCTTTGCTATTCGCCGAAAAAACATGTTGTGATTTCGTGGAGATCGGTGGTATACTACAACCTGCTTTACAGAAGCTTGATGCTTCGATAAAGAAAAGGGTTCTGTTTTTTGGAGGGGGCAGAACCCTTCTTCTTATCTTTGGGACGGAGACGTCCCCTTTTTTATGCCCGAAAACGCTCCCGCGGGCATCGGCCGTCACGCACGGACGCTCGCCGCGCCTGCTACAACGGCCTGCGAGCCTCGATAGCGCGACCAAGCGTGACTTCGTCGGCAAACTCCAAATCGCCGCCTACGGGCAAGCCGCTTGCAGGGCGCGTAACGCGAATTCCCAGCGGCTTGATAAGGCGCGCAAGGTACGCAGCCGTGGTCTCGCCTTCCACGTTTGGGTTCGTCGCCAACACAACCTCTTGGACCTCGTCGCTTGCCAAGCGCTTCATAAGCTCGGCGATGCGCAGATTGTCCGGCCCGATGCCCTCCATAGGAGAAAGCGCGCCCCCCAGCACGTGGTAGACCCCGGAATAGACGGTCGTTCGCTCGATGGGAGGAATATCGCGCGGCTCGCTTACCACGCAGATCGTGCTCGCATCGCGCTTGGACGAGCGGCATATCTCGCACAGATCGTCCTCGGCGTAGTTGAAACAGCGTTTGCAGAAGCAAACCTGGTCTTTCACCTCGGCAATAGCTTCGGAAAGACGCAGCGCCGTCGCCTTGTCGGCATTCAGTATCCAGTACGCTATGCGCTGGGCGGACTTCGGACCAACTCCAGGCAAGCGCTCCAGCTCATCGAGCAGTTTCTGGATAGACGGCGCTGCGTGCATGACAAATTCCCCTTCGCCTGATCTACATGAGGCCCGGGATGCTCATGCCGCCCGTCGCGGCGTTCAGGCGCGTGGCGCTCATGTCGGACACGCCGCGAAGCGCCTCGTTGACAGCAGCCGTCACCATATCCTGAAGCATTTCCACGTCCTCGGGGTCAACGGCCTCGGGATCGATCGTGATGCTGCTGATGGCCATGTCGCCCGTCGCAACAACCTTGACCATGCCGCCGCCAGCCGTAGCCTCGAACGTCATGTCCTTGATTTCTTCCTGCGCGCGAGCAAGCTCCATCTGCATTTTCTGAGCCTGCTTCATCATCTTCTTCATATCCATAGTACGGTTTCCTTTCAGATTCGTTAGCACGCGATCGACCGGTCCGGCACATCAACCGAACCTCGAACGGCGCGGATTCCTATTCTTTCACTTCTTCCACGACCACGCCAGCTCCAAAACCGGCGGCAAGAATGGCTTGCAGGTCGCTGGGGTCGGCGGGAGAGCTCTGCACGGTCGCAGGGGTTGAAGCAGGTGCCGAAGCCGGGATGGAAGCGGGCGCGCTCTGAGGCTGCGGCATCCGAGCCGGCTGCGCGGCAGGCACCGGCGAAGCATCGGGCATCGCAGGCGCAGGCGCAGGAACGTCGAAGTCGTCGTAGGGCACCTGCTCGTCCTCGTACGGAGGAACATCGTAGGCCGGCATCGCCGCAGACGGCTGCGGCTGGGGCTGGGGCTGGGGCTGCGGACGAGACGTCGAAGCGACCGGAGCCTGCGCGTGGGATGCGGCCGCCTGCGCACGAGGCGCGGCAGAGGCCGCAGGAGATGCGGAGGTCGCAGAAGCGGGTCGAGCAGCGGAAGCAGCAGCCGGAGACGCGGGAGCGCTTGCACCGGCCTGCGAATACGCAAACGGCACCGCGGAACCGCACGCCTGAGTCAATGCGGCGGACACGGCATCTTGGACATCTTGCTTCTGCACGGCCTTGAACGCGAAGGCGTTTTCCGCAGGGAATTCGATCAAGAGGATGCGCTTGCCCGCATCGTACACGGCCTTCGTGTTAAGGAACAAAACGCCGTAAGCGGCCTTGTTCTTCTTGAGCGCAGCAAGAACAGCCTGCCAAACGCGCTGGAGAGCCGCGGGGTTTTGCAGGCTGTCGGCAACTTGGCCCGAAGCTGCCGCCGGTGCGCCAGGATCCGCCTGGACAACTGCGGCGGAAGCGGAGGCCGCAGGAGCAGCAGAAGCCGGAGAGGCGGTCGCGGACGGAGCGGCCGCGGGCGCCGGGCTCTGCGACACAGGCGCAGGCTGGGCAGCGGGTGCAGGCTGGGGCGCAGCGTGAACAGCCGCAACGGGCTGGGCAGGCTGGGCGACAGGCGCAGATGCCGGGGCCGCCGCAGGAACGGCCGCCGGAGCCGCCGCCGACGTCACGTGGGCAACGGCCGAATGCCCGCTTTCCAGCGCTTCGATGCGCTCGGCAAGCGCCTCGAGCGTCAAATCCGAATCGGGACGAACCATGCGCGTGAGCGCAATCTCGAACGACAAGCGCGGATTCGTCGACGTTTTCAATTCGGCAGACAAGTCGCCCAGCACGCCGAGCAGACGCGACAGACGATCCGCCCCGAACAGCGGCAGTTCGCTCACCAGTTCGCGCCGCTCGGTATCGCCCACTTCCAAGACAACGTCGGCATCGGTCAGCGACATGACGTACAGATTGCGGACGTGCTCGGCCAAATCGCGCGTGAACTGAGCCAGATCGGCTCCCGTTTCCACGAACTCCGCCGTCCAGCGAAAGCACGTGGCCACATCGCGCTTGCCAATGGCCTGCATGATCTCGGCCAGATCGTTCGTATCCACCCCGCCCAGCATGCGCTCGGCCACCTCAAGCGTAACCTTGCCCTCGCCGAACGCGATAAGCTGCTCAAGCGAGGTCAGCGCGTTGCGCATGCCGCCTTCAGCGCGATGGGCGATCAGGTCAAGCGCCTCGCCCTCGAACTCCACGTCCTCGGACACGCAGATGGCGCCCAGCCGCGACACGATGGACTCAGCCGAAATGCGGCGGAAATCGAAACGCTGGCAGCGCGAGTGGATGGTTTCGGGAACCTTCTGGGGATCGGTAGTAGCCAGCACGAATACCACGTGGCTCGGCGGCTCTTCAAGCGTCTTGAGCAGCGCGTTGAACGCCGCCGTCGACAGCATGTGAACCTCGTCGATGATGTAGATCTTGTACCGACCGCGCGTAGGAGCGAACTGAACGCGACCGATGATCTCCTCGCGCACATTCTCCACGCCCGTGCGACTTGCGGCGTCCAATTCGTACACGTCGGGATGCTCGCCGTTGGCAATCATCGTGCAATCATCGCACGTTCCGTCAGGCTCGGACGTAGGGCCGTGCTCGCACAGAAGCGCCTTGGCAAGCAAGCGCGCCGTAGTGGTTTTGCCGGTGCCGCGCGGGCCGGTGAACAGGTACGCGTGACTTACCTTATCCTGCTCGATCGCGTTTTTGATAGTGCGTTCGATATGCTCCTGGCCAACGACGTCTTCGAATATCTGCGGCCGGTATTTTCTGTACAATGCCTCTGCCATAGCGCGCGGCTCCCGCTTTCCCGTATGCATCCGTGGTTATGCGAACGCGGGCGCCCTGCACTGGCATGCGCCCGCGTTTTCTGCGTTCTTGCCCATTATAGAAGAAGCGCGCTTTCCGCGCAGCCGCCGCAGCGCGCCACCACAGCATCAGCAGGGGCAGCGTCACAATGCTACGATCGGGTTATTTCCCAGCCTTCGCCTTGGAGGAGCTCAGTTTCGCCTTGATCGCGCCCGCTACGGCCGGTATAAGGGAAATGGCCACAATTCCAACGATCACCAGCTCGAAATGCTCCTGCACCACCGGGATGCCGCCGAAGAAGTAGCCCAGCAGCACGAAGACGGTGGACCACGTAATACCGCCGATGATGTTGAACAGCAAGAATTTGCGGTAGTGCATGTGCCCGAAACCTGCAAAGAACGGCACGAACGTGCGGATGAACGGGAAGAAACGACCCAGGAAGATCGCCAGCGGGCCGTACTTGTTAATAAGGCCTTCGGTTTTCTCGATGCGCTCGGGCGTCATCGACTTGACGCGCCCGGAATCGATGATGTGCTTGCCGAATTCGCGACCGATCCAGTAGTTGCACGAATCGCCCAAGATCGCCGCCACCCACACCACCGGAAGCAGCAGCGCCAAGTTCAAGCCGCCGCCATCGGCCGCGAACAAACCCGCCGTGAACAGGAGCGAATCACCGGGCAGAAACGGCATGATAACCACGCCGGTCTCGATGAAGATGATCAAGAAGATGGGGATGTACGCGCCCATGCCGAACGCCGCAATCCATTCGGCAATGAAGCCGCGAGGGTCTTGCAGCAAGTCAATGAAGAACTGGATGATTTCCATGGGGTTTCCTCGAAGCGCACTCGAAACTGCAGTCGCGCCCGGTCGGCTGGAAAGGCAGGCCAACCCGTCGGCCGCAAGCCGTCAAGATAAAAGAATATCCCGGATAGGCAGGGGCGCTCGTCAGCGGTCCCTTATGGCTGCTTCCTCCCGGACCTGACCAGGTTCGGAACATGGCGCCGCCCCGGCCCATCCGAGATATTCTCGAACATGCTCGCGCATGCGAGGCATTAGTATATACGATCTCGCAAAATCCAAGCCAACCGACTTATTTGAAGCAACCAAAAGTACACAGACCCGTTGCAAGCTTAAATGAAGCGGGGGAGCAGAGTCGATGACCCCGCTCCCCCGCCTTGCTCCCGCCAATCGAAAGCTCGCCTTTGCGCAGCGAGCTCCCGACAAGATGAGAGATTACGCGCCCTTACAGCGTGCGCAGGTTGACCTCTTTGAGCTGACGGCCCGTCACAGCGCTCGGGGCGCCCGTCATCGGGTCGCTCGCGGAGCTCGTCTTCGGGAACGCGATAACGTCGCGAATGGACGACTTGCCGCCCAGCAGCATGACCAGACGGTCAAGACCCAGGGCGATGCCGCCATGCGGCGGAGCGCCCAGCTCGAGCGCGTGGATCAGGTGCCCGAACTTCTCGTCGATTTCCTCGTCGGTCAAGCCGCACACGCGCAGCACGCGACGCTGCTCTTCGGCATTGTGGATACGGATGGTGCCGCCGCCCACTTCGAAGCCGTCCATGACCAGGTCATAGGAATAGCTGCCGCACTCGAGCGGAGCAGACTCGATCTTGTCCACGTCCTCGTCCAGCACATGCGTGAACGGATGATGCTCGGCGGCGTACTTCTTCTCGTCCTCGTCGTACTTGAACATGGGGAAGTTCACGATCCACAGGAGCTGATGCCCCTCGCGCGGAACGTTGAGTGCGTCGGCCATGTGCAAGCGAAGCGCGCTCAGCACGGCGTTCGCCACCGCGGGCTTGTCGGCCGCGAACAGCAGCAGGTCGCCCGGCTCCACGTCCATAGCCTGCTTGAGGGCAGCGAACTCCTCGTCGCTGAAGAACTTAATGATGGGGCTCTTCTCGTTGCCGTCCGTCGTGAACGCGATCCAAGCCATGCCCTTCGCGCCGTTCTCGGCGGCGATGTCGGCCAGCTTCTCGACCTCGCCGCGGCTCCAGTCGCCTGCGCCCTTCGCGTTGATGGCCTTCACCACGCCGCCGGACTGGGCCACGCTCGAGAACACCTTGAAGCCCGTGTCCTTCACGATGTCGGTGATGTCCTTGAGCTCCATGCCGAAGCGCGTATCGGGACGATCGTTGCCGAAACGCTCCATGGACTCGGCGTACTGCATGCGCTGCAGCGGGAACTCGTGGTCCACGCCCACCGCCTTCAGCGTCTCGGCCATGACGTCTTCCATCATGTCGATGACGTCGTCGCCGCGCACGAAGCTCATCTCGATGTCCACCTGCGTGAACTCGGGCTGACGATCGGCGCGCAGGTCCTCGTCGCGGAAGCAGCGGGCAATCTGGTAGTAGCGTTCGACGCCGGCCACCATGAGCATCTGCTTGAACTGCTGGGGGCTTTGCGGAAGCGCGTAGAAACGGCCCGGGTTCGGACGGCTGGGCACGATGTAGTCGCGCGCGCCCTCCGGCGTGGAGTTCGCCAGAATGGGGGTTTCCACTTCCAGGAAGCCGCGATCGTTGAGAGCGCCTCGCATGGCCTGGGCGACCTTGTGACGCAAGTGCAGGGCCTCGAACATCTCAGGACGGCGAATGTCCAGGTAGCGCCACTTCATGCGGGTGGTCTCGTCGGTCTCGATGCCGTCTTCGATCGAGAACGGAGGCGTGACGGACGTGTTCAAGACCTCGACGGCCTTCGCCAGAACCTCGATCTCGCCCGTAGCCATATTGGGGTTTGCGGCTTCGGCGCCGCGCTCGCGCACCGTGCCGGAAATCTTGAGCACGTACTCGCGACCCAAATGCTCGGCCTTCGCGAAGTCGTCAACGCTCACGCAATCGGGGTCGACGACCACCTGCGTATAGCCCGTACGATCTCGCAGATCGATGAAGATAAGACCGCCGTGGTCGCGATTGTGCCACGCCCAACCGCACAGCTCGACCTCGCGCCCCACGTCGCTCTTGCGCAGCTCGCCGCACGTGGCGGTGTGCATGCAGTATTCGTTCCTGAAGTCCGTCATGATGATGGTTCCTTGCTCCTTGGCACTGCTATCTGCATCTGCCGTTCGTAGTTACAGCAGACGTTACTCAAACCTAGTCATTGTACTGGCAAACGAGGGAAAACAAACCCCTGATCGCGTCTTTTCATGCAAAATGCGCGCGAACAACCCGCCAGGACGCCGCATCCGCCAACATGCGGTTCATCCCGCTGTCCAGGCGCGGCTGCTGCAACTTGCGGTCGAACGCGAACGTCGCGACCGCACTGCATCGCGCGAACGCAAGACGAATCAGGCCGTGCAAGGAAGGCAGCCAAGCGAGCAGCCTCGCCGAAAGCTTCAACCCGGCAGCCCTCTATCGGACGAACCGCGTCAACGACGCTGCGCCATCGACGAGGGCCATCACGCTCCGGCCGCCTTCCGCGCATCGCTGACGATCGTCGCATCGGCGCCACGCGCCCACAGGCCCGACACCCTGCTTGTGCCCCTGCAGACAAGGGGTTGC
>ERZ836760.1138-NODE-1138-length-31791-cov-3.984938_pt1 | contig 31791 bp, 28 predicted proteins | sample MGYA00519941_ERZ836760 | MGnify/ENA primary metagenome ERZ836760 (study PRJEB31850, sample SAMEA3708807) | human gut metagenome | biome: human gut; feature: human-associated habitat; material: faeces | place: China | collected 2014 ... | reverse complement strand
AATGCTGATGAAAAACCTGAATTTGTGATTCCTGCGCAGAAGTCTACGACACATGCATTTATTGGGGAATGGCCTACAGCAGCAAAAAATAGGGAGAAAACAGCTACACCTTCAAATGCACAGAATAGTAATAATGATAACATAAACGGTTTCTCCATTTATTATTATGATGATGTTGTAAGGGCATCAAATTCCTACAATCAGTCAGGAATAGGGCTATCTTACAAAAAGGATATAATTGAAAAAAACACCATAGCAGTGTCGATATTCGGAGCCGCTGGAATCTTATTGATTATAGGAACAAAAAAAAGAAATAAGAAAAGGATGAAATGAAATTTTACATTCCGTATGCAAGACTAAATTCCACAGATTGACTTGAAAAAAGATAGTTATCGGGCGGTGGTTTCTTAAGTGATTTTATTTTTTCAGCAGCTTGGGTGACAATATCACTTCATTTGGAACGATGAATTTAAGCTGAAAAGACCGATTTTTGTATTGTTGCATAAAAATAAATTTATGAAAAGTTTATCTTTTTGTTAGCTGGGTGTTATTTTTCCATCTAAGATATCTTTAGTATAGGAAACGATACGAAATTCAAATTGCATGAATTCATGATAATGCCTCAACTTTTAAAATACAGGCTGGCTATGGCCTGTATTTTTATGTGCTGATATCTGAAATAGTGATATCAGAAAAATTTTATCAATATGTATACTCAAAAGGTATGCGTATGTATTTAATATAGGCATTTGATATTATTGTGTTGGCATAATAAAATAGATGTAAAGGAAAGGAGGCGGAAATGAAGAAGAAAATATGCCATTTTGGCACAGATAATAGCCAATTATCATGCAATATATGGATGCTTCTCTTCTATGGTAGGGCACTTGGGGCGGCAAAATCGGCTTCCATTGGCTTAAACCATAAGGATTCAATAAATATTAAGATTAGGAGGGTTTGAAAAAATATAAAGAGAAAATGGATTGTGACAGCGGCTGCTGTACTGACAACAGGACTTTTGGCGGGCAGTGGTTCTTTAAATGCCGGGGCGGGAACCATACCTGCAGAAACTACGGTATCAGGAACCACGGTGGAGGCTCAGACAACTGGGGAAGATGCTGGAACAGAAGGGGAAAAAGCAGCTGACGGTGAGAGTACAGGTGGTAGATGTGAAGGGACTGAAACAACTGGCCAGGCTGTATGTCTGGGTAATCAGAGGGACACCCCTGCTGGTTCAGCTTTATGTAATTTTTTATGGGCTTCCGGGATTGGGGATAACTCTGGATGCATTCCCATCGGCCGTAGTTGTATTTTCTGTTAATACCGGAGCCTATGCGTCCGAGACCACCCGGGCTGCTATAGAGGCAGTTCCGGCCGGACAGTTGGAGGCAGGATACTGTGTGGGTTTGTCCTATACTCAGACCATGATGCGGATTATTCTGCCCCAGGCTCTCAGAATCGCATTTCCGCCGCTGAGTAATTCCCTGATTGGGCTGGTGAAGGATACGTCCCTGGCAGCCAATATCACAGTGATGGAAATGTTCATGTCGGCCCAGAGAATTGCTGCCAGAACGTATGAACCATTTGCACTGTACTGTGAGGTTGGCATCATTTACCTCATATTTTGTACGGCGCTGACCAGGCTTCAGAGCGTATGGGAACAGAAACTGAGGCTGGAGTGAAAATAAGGAGAAAGACCGCATTCGTCTTTCAGAACTACAATCTTTTCCGGAATAAAACGGCCCTGCAGAATGTAACGGAGGGGTTAGTCATTGCTCGGAAAATGCCAAGGTCCCAGGCTGAGAAGGCCGGTAAGAGGGCTTTAGATAAGGTGGGACTCTGGGACCGGTATGACTATTATCCTCATCAGCTGTCCGGCGGACAGCAGCAGAGAGTGGGGATTGCCCGCGCGATTGCCACGGAACCGGAAGTAATCCTGTTTGACGAACCGACCTCGGCCCTTGACCCGGAGCTGATTGGCGAGGTATTAGAGGTGATGAGAAAGCTGGCAGGGGAAGGAATGACGATGCTGGTTGTCACCCACGAAATGAACTTTGCAAAAAATGTGGGAACAAAGGTAATTTTCATGGATAAAGGAGTGGTGGTAGAGGAAAATACGCCGAAAGATTTTTTTGAGTCCCCGAAAGAAGACAGGGCAAGGCAGTTTATGAGTTCTATAAAATGGAGCGGATGATAAAACATATAGGAAGGGGAATTTATTTAGTAAATGTGATTAGTGGGTTAAGGGGTAAAGATACTGTATGGCCCTTCTGCATTTTGAGTGGTTATGCTCCACTTTCCTTGTATGAAGAAGTAATCCGGATTTGTAGAAAATCTGTTATTACATAAAAAATTATAAAAGAAAGGAAGAACACAATGAGAAAGAATTCGCAGAGAATCATAGCAGGGGCGTTAATGCTCACGGTACTCGTAAGCACAGGCTGCTCTGTACAGAATAGCCAGCAGACTGTAACGGAGCAGCAGACACAGCAGAGCACAACATCGGAGACAGAACCGGAAACCGGTGCACCCGTTGCAGACACAGACGAAACAACAGACGGAGTTGTAAATTATGGTATGATGGAGGATACCTCCATCAAGGTGGAACCGATTGAACTTACTGACGAATGGGATAAGGTATTTCCACTCAGTGATGAAGTGAACCATAGAAAGGTGACGTTTGTCAACCACTTTGGCAATACATTGGCTGCTGATCTTTACGAACCAAAAGAATATACAGGGAAGATTCCGGCCATTGCTGTAAGTGGCCCCTTTGGCGCTGTAAAGGAGCAGAGTTCCGGTCTTTATGCACAGGAAATGGCAGAACGAGGTTTTCTTGCTATTGCCTTTGATCCATCCTTTACAGGAGAAAGCGGCGGATATCCGAGGTACTTCAATTCGCCGGATATCAACGTTGAGGATTACCAGGCTGCGATTGATTTCCTTTCCACCCAGGACAATGTTGATCCAGAACAGATTGGTATTATCGGTATCTGTGGCTGGGGCGGTATGGCACTTCAGACAGCAGCGCTGGATACCAGAGTTAAAGCCACGGCTGCCATGACGATGTACGACATGAGCCGGAATACGGCACTTGGTTATTTTGATTCCATTGATGAGGACGGAAGGTATGAGTCCCGTGTTGCTTACAATCAACAGAGAACAGATGATTATAAAAATGGAACTTATACGCTGGGAGGCGGCCTTCCGGAAGAAGCACCGGAAGAAGCTCCGCAGTATGTTAAGGACTATGTGGCTTATTATAAGACCGACCGTGGCTATCATCCCCGTTCCGTCAATTCCAATAATGGGTGGGCGGCTACCGCTCCGGGCTCTCTGATGAATATGCGTTTGTTTGAGTATGCCCCTGAAATCAGAAGTTCGGTTCTTCTTGTGCATGGCGAGGAAGCACATTCTTTAATGTACAGCCATGATGCATACGAACTCCTCCAGGGTGATAATAAGGAACTGTTGATAATTCCGGGAGCAACCCATACAGACCTGTACGATCAGATGGATAAGATTCCGTTTGACAAATTAGAGAGCTTCTTTACGGAAGCATTTCAGTAACCGATGGATTACGGCGGTTGTGCGCTTTAAAAGGAGCACAGGAAAGGACACTTTATGAAGAATGCAGGATTAAAAAAATATGCCGTGGCACTTATGGTAGTCATTGGATTGACAGCAGCTCTTACAGGAGTTGCAAGTGCGGAAATGACAGGAGAGGTTGTAACTGCATCCCAGTTGGAGGTGCGTTTTGGTGATAATGGAGCAGCCTTCACAATGACACTTGAAAATAATGATACGGCCGCAGCTATCAAAAAGCATGTAGGGACAGCCGACTGGAGGCTTCCAATCTATCACTTTGATGATTATGATAATTGGGAGGTGATGCAGTATTATGATATTTCATCGCGGTATGAGATTCCATCGGTTGATGTGAAAACAGTGACCTCCCAAAAAGCAGGAGAAGTGTATTACTCCCACCCAAACAGGATCATCCTGTTCTATGGGGACGGGGAGGTGACCGGAGACTATACAAAGATCGGAGAGATTGAGGCTGCCGATGATTTAAAAAAAGCGGTTGTTAACAATCCGATCTTACGGGGCTGGGGTAATAAGATTGTCCAGATTAAGAGCGTAAAATAAGCACAGCACTGTGATTGCCAACATGGAAAGTTAATTTTCAAATACAGACCTTTCTGCGGGGGTCTGTATTTTTTCATCATTGTATGGATTGCTTCAAACCAGGAAAAAGTTCAAGGGGTTTATGAAAAGTTTATTATTTTGTTAGGTGGACGTTATTTTAGTGGTTTAAGATAGAAAAAGAGTAGAAGATGGAACGTGCCAGGTTGGCGTTTCTATCAGAAGTTATGGATAAAGCCATAGTAAAAAGGCATATGTAAATATTTAGTATAGGTATTTGATATTAAATACTACTGGTATTACAATGGACATAAAGAAAGGGGAGACATAAACAGAATGAATAAAATGAAAAGAATGCTGCTGTTTACAACACTGACCATAACAGGAGTGTTAACAGGGTGTGCAGGAGGGGTGCCTGTATTACAGCAGACCGCATACGCACAGAACAATGGGGCTTTGACTCAGACGGTTACGGCTGCCGGGAAAGCATCAGATGCGGCCATCACCCCGGGAAGCGAAATCATGAAGCTGGAAGACGGTTTTTCAGCAGTAAGCTATGACGGGAATTACTGGTTTGATGACTTTCTCGCTCAGGGAGGAGCCACGAACGATGCAGGAGTCATTGATTTCCTTACCAGACATATGATGGCCGGTGAGTCACGACCGTCACTCCGGACAGGCGGTTTCGGATGCAGCACCTTGGCGGTGAAAAGCCCGGCGGGAGAAGCTCTGTTTGGAAGGAATTTTGACTGGCAGCCATGTGAAGCCATGGTGGTCCGTTCCAGGCCGGAGGGTGCATATGCTTCTGTTTCCACGGTTAATATGGATTTTATTCGTTCCGGCTATGGGGCAGGCCTTTCACAACTGCCGGATGAGGTCCGTACCCTGATTGCCTTATATGCTCCTCTTGACGGCATGAATGAAAAAGGTCTGGCGGTATCGGTCAATATGATACAGGATTATGATGTCATCTGTCAGGACACAGGAAAACCTAATCTTACCACGACCACGGCTATCCGGCTGTTTCTGGATCGGGCGGCCAATGTGGAGGAAGCACTGGCTCTGTTGGGACAGTATGATATGCACTCCTCTATGGGAATGATGGTACATTTCGCACTGGCAGACAGAAGCGGCCGAAGCGTGGTGGTGGAGTATATTGATGACGAAATGGTTGTGACGGATACGCCAGCTGTGACAAATTTCTATCTGGCCGAAGGAAGAAAGCAGGGAATTGGAACAGCACAGTCCCATACCCGGTATGAGAGATTGATGAAACGTCTGGCAGAAGATGAGGCGATGGACATGGATCAGGTCAGGGATGCCTTGGACAGTGTCAGTAAGGACAATTTTGGAGAATTTGAGTCAACAGAATGGAGCATTGTTTTTAATTTAAACAACGGTAAGGCTTGTTATTATCACAGGGAGAACTATGGGAACAGTTATGTGTTTTCTGTAAATGAAGAAGCTTAAGTGAATGTCAGACAGTATGAATGGAACTGTCTGGGTATTCAGTGGAACATATGGAGGTTATGATGAATTACTTTAATTTACTGTGGAATTTATACCAGTTAAAAAGAAACACGGGAATGAGACGGGAACAATTAATAACGCTCCAGGAAAAAAAACTGAGAGAATTGCTTGTGTATGCCTATGACAATTCAACGTATTACCACCGGGTCTTTGAGGAGGCAGGGATTACAAGAAAGCAGATTCCGCTCATGCCCCTGTCGGCATTTCCTGTTTTGGATAAACAGCTTTTGATGGAGCATTTCAATGAACTGGTTACTGTTTCCGATTTAAAGCAGGAGGACCTGCGCCGGTTTGACCGGGAGGAAAGCACAGAACAGAAAAAATTTAAGGATGAGTACCATGTGGTCCATTCTTCCGGCAGTACAGGGACCCCAGGATATTTTGTTTATGATGAGGCGGCATGGAGCCAGATGCTCCTTGGGATTATCCGGGCCGCGCTCTGGGATATGACCATGCCCCAGATATTAAAATTGCTGTGGAAAGGCCCGCGGATCGTGTATATTGCCGCAACAGACGGCCGGTATGGCGGGGCCATGGCAGTGGGGGACGGGATAGAAGGCGTCCATGCGGACCAACTTTTCCTGGATGTCAAGACACCCCTTGCAGCATGGATTCGCCAGATTAAAGAGTTTAAACCAAATATGGTGATCGGTTATCCGTCAGCAATCAAGATTCTCGGGGAACTTGTGGAAAAAGGTGAAGTCAGCGTGGATATATTCCGCATCGTTTCCTGCGGAGAACCTCTTGGCGCCAGCTTACGGAATTATCTGGAGACAATATTTGAAGCGGACGTGGTTAATATTTATGGAGCCAGCGAATCCCTGGCCCTTGGCGTGGAAACAAGTCATGCGGAGGGAATGTATTTGTTTGACGACTTAAATTATATCGAGGTAGAGAACGGCGCCATGTACTTAACCTCCCTCTATAATTATGTACAGCCTCTGATTCGATACCGTATATCCGACCAGCTTAATTTACGGGAACCGGAGGATGGGAGCCCCTATCCGTTTACGCTGGCAGGCAATATTATGGGGCGGAATGAGGACATGATGTGGTTTGAGGATGGACGTGGAAACAGGGATTTTCTGCATCCCCTTGTCATTGAAGGATTCTGCCTGGACGGGCTTTTAGATTACCAGTTCCGCCAGCTGGACAGTCATTCCTTTGAGATGCTGGCAGAAGTGTCAGACACAGGAAAGATAAAAGAAATCCGGGAAGAAATGATGAAGCAGATGGCGCTGCTCCTGAAAGAAAAGAGCCTGGAATATGTAAGGTTTTCCATTCGCTTTGTGGGAGAAATCCGGCCGGATCAAAGGACAGGAAAAAAGCGGCTTATTGTGGCATGACGTGTTAAGTGCTCATAATGAGCCACTGCACTAAGCTCATGGAGGACCTCGCTAAGTGCCAGTGACATGTATCGCACGTAAGCGGCCAACAGACACCCGCTAAGTGCTCATAACGAGGAGGAAAAGAAACTTGAAAAAGACATTATTAGCTGCCAAAGATATCAGCAAAGAGTTTGGGAAGGACCGGGGAGCGGTTCCGGTGCTGGACCATGTATCCGTGGATATTTATGAGGATGACTTTACAATCATCATGGGGCCGTCCGGGGCAGGAAAATCAACTCTGCTGTATGTCCTCAGCGGAATGGACCGTGTTTCTTCTGGGACTGTGGTTTATAAGGGAAAGGTGATTAGCCGTTTCAAAGAGAGCCAGATGGCCAAAATCCGCTCACGGGAATTTGGTTTTGTGTTTCAACAGACCCTTCTGGTAAGCAACTTAACGCTTTTCGAGAATGTGACGGTTGCAGGATATTTAGGGAAGGAACGGAAGCCGGAAGAGACCAGGAAGCAGGCAGAAGCCCTGCTGGAACAGATGAATGTAGGAAGCGCCAAGGACCGGATGCCGGCAGAGGTTTCGGGCGGTGAGGCACAGAGGGCGGCCATTGCCAGGGCCATGATCAATGAACCGGGTATCATTTTTGCAGATGAGCCAACCGGAGCTTTAAATAAAAGGAATACAGGGGAAGTTCTGGATCTTTTGACTGAATTAAATAAGGAAGGCCAGAGCATTCTGATGGTTACTCACGATCTGCGGGCAGCTGTCCGCGGGACACGGCTTCTTTACCTGGAGGACGGTAAGATTCTGGACGAACTGTCCATGCCTGTTTTCCATCCGGAAGATGAAAGGACGAGGGAGGCAGCGATCAATGACTGGCTTGCTTCTTTCCAATGGTAACGAGGGGGTTCTATAATGGAAGATACAATATTATTAATGGCTGATCTAAAACGGCACAAAGGCAGCCTGTCCGGCGTATTTATCCTGGTACTGCTTGTCTGCACGGCGTTGGGAACGGTTCTTTCTATATGGATGAACTCAGAACGCTATCTCAGGGAAGAAATGGAGCGGGCGGGGTTTGGGACCCTGACTGCATGGGTCTCCAATGTGCCTGATATGGATGCTCTGGCGGACAATATTGCTGACTTGGAGGCGGTTGGTAATGTGGATACGCAGGTAGTCATTTATTCGGACTATACGGTGAATGACCAGGATTCTGATAGTGAAGGCCAGCTGATTCCCCATGGGACGGAGGATAGACGGTATAAATTCTTTGAAGATGAGCTGTCCGGGTACCGGGGAGATATACCGGAAATCCGGCCGGGAGAGATTTATGTCTCCCCTTCCATGATTTCCATGTTCGGTGTGCAGATTGGAGATGAAATCAGATTTCAGGTTGCCCGCGGGGGACAGGCGGCAGACTTTACGGTGAAAGGGTTTTATGAAGATCCATTTATGGGCAGTTCCATGATCGGAATGAAAGGATTTCTAATCAGTGAGGCCGATTATTCCGGAATCATCCAGACAATCCGGGATACTGGTATTGATGCGCTGGCCAGGGACGGAGCTATGCTGCATATATTTCAGGCGGACACAAACGGGGAAGGTGTCACGGTTTCCCAGCTGAATCAGCTCATTAATGAGAATACAGAGCTGCCGCAGTATTTGGAATTCCTCCACAGTGGGAATGCCATTGCCGGATTCATGCTGATTCTCCAGAATGCTTTCAGCGGCCTTTTGGCGGCGTTTGTAGTGGTACTTATTTTTGTGGTCCTGATCGTGCTGGGACACGGCATAGGAAGCTCCATTGAGGCAGATTATGTGAATATGGGGATTTTGAAAACCATTGGTTTTACAGGCGGGAAATTACGCCGGATTCAACTGGCGCAGTACATGCTCGTCATCTTAACCGGAATGGTTTTGGGTATCCTGGCGGCTGTTTACGTCAGCCGGATTGTGAGTGCGGCCACACTTACGACTACAGGAATCCGCATTCCTACAGACCTGCCTGCCGCCTGGTGTTTCTTAATCAGTGGTCTGCTATTCCTGGTATTGACCGGTTTTATTGTATTTAAAACGGGAAAGCTCAAACGGATCACACCGATGAAAGCAATTGGAGGTGAGGCTTTTATCTACGGAAGCAGAGTCAAAAAAGGCTTCCCAATCCGGGGGAACTATCTAAAATGCTCCATGGCGCTCCGTCAGCTTACCGCAGGCGCCCGAAGATATAGCGGGGCCTGTATTGTGGCAATCCTTCTGGTGTTCTTTGCCTCCATGATCGGACGGATGGATACCTGGCTGGGAGCGGACGGAAAAGGGATGATGGATGCATTCAATCCGGCGGATCACGATATCGGCGTCCAGATTTTTGGGGAACATACCCCGGAGGAAGCGGAAGAAACCGTGCTTTCCTATACCGGCATTACGGACCGTTACCTCCTGGCGATGCAGGGGGTGTCTGTGAACGGAATTGATTATACGGCCAATGCAATCACCGATCCGGAGCGGTTCCACATTGTGGAAGGGCGGACTTCCAAGGCAGATGATGAAATCGTGGTGACAGAGTTTGTGGCCTCTGACCTGGGAGTAGCAGTCGGTGATACGGTCACGGTACAGGCTGATCTGGGCAGTGAGGAATATGTGATATCTGGCATTTATACCTGTGCCAATGATATGGGCGATAATATCGGAATGAGCCGGGAAGGTTACCTGAAAATCGGATCGGATGACCCGGCTATCTGGTGCCACCATTATTTTCTGGAGGATGCTTCACAGAAAGAGGCCATCATAGTGGCTCTTGATGAGTCTTATGGCGGGGATGTCCATGTCCATGAGAATACATGGCCCGGTCTATATGGAATCATCTCTGCCATGCAGGCGCTTTTGGTATTCCTGTATGGGATGGTGGCGGCTTTTATTCTGATTGTCACAATTATGACTGGCAGTAAAATCCTTTCGGCAGAACAGAGGGATATCGGGATTTACAAAGCAGTTGGCTTTACCAGTGGACAACTGCGAGGCACATTTGCCCTGCGGTTTATGATTGTTGCTGTTCTTGCTTCCATCATCGGAACCATTCTGGCTGCAGCCCTGACCGATTCTCTTGTGTCCATTGTCATGCGAATGGCAGGCATCAGCAATTTCTCTTCCGGTATGACAGCCGGCAATACGTTGGTTCCGTCCGCGGTGGTGATCCTTTTGTTTACCGGATTTGCCTATGCCGTATCGTGGAAAGTAAAAAAAGTGGACTTAACCGTGCTGATAACGGAATGACACATACTAAAAAAGCATAGATAACTATTTGATATAAGTATTTGTTTCGTTGATACCGCAGATATATAATAAATAAAAAAACAGAATACAGCATTTAGAAATTCAGAGAACGAGACACAGGAAAGGAATCAGGATGAAAAAGAATATAGTAAGAAAACAGTCAATCATATTTATGCTGGCCCTGGCTGCGGCTTCCATGCTGGCGGGGTGCCAAAAACCAGATGAGACCAGGAGAGAAAACAGCAATCCTTCCACATCTGCCGGTACTACAATGAGCGCTGGTCGGGATAATAGCACAGGTAATGCGGGAATAAAGGCAGAGGAAGCAGGGGAGGAACTCACAGGAGCATCGGCACTGGAAGTCCGTTTTGGCGATGACGGAGCCCCTTTTGTCATGCAGATGGAGGACAATGCAACCGCAGACGCAATCGCCGGATATGTGGGAACCGCCAACTGGAGACTGCCAATCTACCATTACGACGATTATGAGAATTGGGAAGTAATGCAGTATTACGACATTCCCAGCCACTATGAGATACCCTCTGAGCCAGAAATGGTTACCGCAGAAAAAGCGGGTGAGGTATATTATTCGGAGCCTAACCGTATTATCCTGTTTTACCAGGACGGGGAAGTTACCGAGGAATACACAAAGATTGGGACGATTGAAGACACCGGGGAGTTCAGGGAAGCAGTGGAGAGCAATCCGGTACTGGAGGGTTGGGGCAACAAGATTGTCCTGATTAGCAGCTTAGTGAATTTATTTTGAAAAATCTTGCTGCCAGGCCTGACCATGACGGTTCCGCTGACCATAATTTCCTTCACTCAGGCACTTTGTATAGCGGTTCTGACAGCGCTGGTCCAGCTCTATATTGTTTTCCACGATTTTGACAAAATTGCAGCGTTTGGGAGAGAAGAAAATGAATTTCCAGGAAAAGCAGGGAGTGCCGGAATCATAATTTCAATCCAATTCCAATCATGGTCAGAATCAGGGGCAAAGGAGAATCCTTGGAAAAGAAATGTTTGCAAGAGAAATAGATGCAATGAAAAGAAGGAGACAACAATGAAAAAGGGTGTACGAATCCTGCTGATTGTGTTAATTCTGCTGATTTCGGGTGCCGCTTATCTTTATTTCCGAATCAGGGCTGGCGTTGATTCGGCTGTCAATGTACAGAAACTGGAAGACGGTTTCTATTATATGGAATACAGGGACGATTATGGGTTCGACCGCTTTCTGGAACAGGGTGGAGCAGCTTCCGATCTGGATGTGGCAAAGTTTGTCGGTAAGGCTCTGTTCAAAGGATTTCTATATCCCCGTTTTTTAGGAGGCAGCTTCGGATGCAGTACTCTGTCGGCCAGAAATCCGAAGGGCGGTGTGATGTATGGCAGGAACTTTGATTGGATGGAATGCACCTCCATGGTTGTCAAGTCAAAACCGGAGAGAGGATATGCTTCGGTTTCTACTGTAAATCTGGATTTTCTGAATCTGGGTACGGAATACGATCCGGAAAAAACCGTATCTAAAATCATATCGGCCGCAGCCCTGTATGCCCCAATGGATGGGATTAACGAAGAAGGTCTCTGTGTAGCCGTGCTGATGATTGATGACTCAGCGGTTACGGAGCAGGATACCGGAAAGACGGACCTTACAACCACAACCGCTGTCAGGCTGCTTCTGGACAAAGCCGCCAGTGTGGACGAGGCGGTTCAGTTATTGGGACAGTATGATATGCATTCCTCCGCAGGCATGATGCTTCATTTGGCTCTGTCAGATAAAAGCGGTCGTTCGGTGGCAGTGGAATATGTGAACAACGAGATGTCGGTGGTTGAAACTCCTGTGGTGACAAATTTTTACCTGACCCAGGGAGATAAATATGGGATTGGGACAGAACAGTCTCATACACGATATGAAATGTTACTAGAACGTTTGTCAGAACAGCCGGTCATGGATATGGAGAACATGAAAGACGCGATGAGCAGTGTCAGTAAAAATAATTTCGGAGAATTTGCGTCAACTGAATGGACCATAGTATATAGCCAGGACAGCGGAGAAATCCGGTATTATCACAGGGAAGACTATGATAACTATTATTCGTTTTCAGTGGAGTAAAAGGTAAGGAATATGCTGGAGAATTATTTATTAAAAGGTTTGGTAATCGGGGTTGTATTCGGGGTACCCGCCGGGGTCGTGGGTATATTATCCATACAGCGGGTGCTGACCCAAGGTGCATTTGCAGGTTTTTTGACCGGGATTGGTTCCTCTGCAGCAGACATCTTTTACGCATGTGTGTGGGTGTTTGGGCTTACCTTCATCTCGGATATTTTGCTGAAACATCAGAGCACTATCTGCATGGTTGGCTGTCTGATGGTGGTTGCCATTGGAGTCCGCACAATCAAGAAAAAGGAGAGTCATTCCTTCGCCAGTGCGGCAGGGAACAATAAGGAGGAACATCCCGGACATATTTTCTCCTGCTTCCTGTCCTCCTTTGTGATTGCGATTACCAATCCCGCAACGATTTTATCTTTTATGGTAGTATTTTCCATGTTCAGGATTGGCGGTAATGAATCTGTGGGAGAGAATGTCCAACTGATATGTGGTATCTTTGCAGGTACCTGTATCTGGTGGCTTGCAATCGCGGTGATTGTTAGCCTGTATCGGAAAAAGGTTACGGACGATGTTTATTTCATATTGAATCGGATTTTCGGGGCTCTGATGATTTTATTTGGCATCGTGATAGGTGTCAGAGGATGTCTGAACGGTTAAGATTGGCTCGATAGTTTAGAAATTGTTTAAACACATCATGACTCCTCCCGTTATATAAAGCAGATACCGTACAAAAACATCTGGAAGCTGCAGACATGTACAGGATTGGAAAAGCTCCGCAATTTTTATTCCGGAGAAAAAATGGGAATATGGGGAGAAAACAGGCAATGACAATCAGACAGAAAATCAAATTATCTAATGTAATGATGGCGCTTATTCCGATTATGCTGACGGCCATTATTGTTGCAGTATGTTTACAGACTTCGCTGGGCAGTTACTGGTATACGCTGGAGACCATGTATCAGGATGAGAATGGGATTCAGTCGGCCCAGAGCCTTATTTACACCTATCAACAGGAACTGTGGGAGAATAACTGGGGACAGGGGGTTCATAGAGAGGCCGGGACGGAAATCAGGAAAAGTGACAAAATGAACCATCTGGAAAATAAACTTTCCAGAATGGGGTATCATTTTCTGATTACCAAAAATGGAAATGAGATTTATTCCTATATTTCGGAGGAGGAGATGAGGGCGGCGGAATCTGTAGCAGGTACAGCCATGGAATCGGCTAAGACCCTGACAGCAAGCTACCATGATGTGTCTGTGGTGAAGCATACGTTTTACCATGGGGAGAAGGCTGTGTGCATCCTGGCGGTCCATACTGGGGAAACCGACCAGGAAGTTATCTCCTATCTGCAGAACTATATCCTGAACTATATCGTGGGCTTTATCAGCGCATTTCTGGTCCTGACTGTTTGTGTCAATGGAATCCTTTCCTGCTGGATATCTAAGAGCGTTCTGGTTCCTTTGCAGAAACTGAGCCGCGGCACAAAGGAAATCAAGGAGGGGAATTTAGATACCAGCATTGATTATACGAAAGAGGATGAATTCGGCGAGGTATGCCGGGACTTTGATGAGATGAGAGCCTATTTAAAGGAGTCAGTGGAGCAGCGGCTGAAGGATGAACAGCGGAAAAAGGACCTGATTATTGGTATTTCCCATGACCTTAGGACCCCGCTCACGTCCATCAGCGGGTATCTGGACGGGCTGATGGATGGGATTGCCAATACCCCGGAAAAAAGGCAGCGGTATCTGTCCGCCATCAAAACAAGGGCAAAGGATTTATCTCGCCTGGTAGACAGTCTTTCCGAATATAACCGGCTGGACAGCAGCAGCTTCCATTACCATTTGGAACCGGCAGATTTAAAAAGGTTTATAGGGCAATACCTGATTTCTTATGAGGAGGAGGCCAGACAAAATAAGGTGGAATTTAAACTCACAAGTGAAGGGGGAGAATTCCCGGTCCTTCTTGATAAAGAGGAGATGAAACGCGTGCTGGACAACCTGTTTACCAATACCATACACTACCGCAGGCATCCCCATTCAAATGTGGTGATATCCCTAAGGCGTGTGGAACGCAGTACAGTGGTGGAGTTCATCTTTTCCGACGATGGGCCGGGGGTGCCGGAAGAAAGCCTGGACCGCCTGTTTGAGAGCTTTTACCGGGTGGATGGGGCCAGGAGTAATTCTGGGGAAGGCAGCGGAATCGGACTGGCTGTTGTAAAGGAGATCATATCAGGCCACAGAGGAATCGTCCATGCGGAAAATCATGGAGGCCTTGCGATTATTATACATCTGCCAATGACAGAGGAGAAATAGCATGAATAAAGTATTGATAGTAGAAGATGACGAGTTGATTGCAGAACTGGAACGGGATTATCTGGAGGCCGGCGGTTTTGAAGTAGAGCTTATTTTTGATGGAAATGAGGGGCTTAACCGGGCAATGGCCGGCGGCTGGGATGCCCTGATTCTGGATGTGATGCTGCCGGGTAAAAGTGGGTTTGAGGTGTGCCGGGAGGTAAGGAAATCCTTGCATTTGCCGGTTATCATGGTCACAGCCAAAAAAGAGGATGTAGACAAAATACGGGGACTTGGCCTGGGGGCGGACGATTATCTGGTAAAGCCTTTCAGTCCTGCGGAATTGGTAGCCAGGGTAAAATCCCATATCCAGATTCACGAGAGACTGCTGGAGCACCGGGAGCAGCAAAAGGAGGACGCAATTATCGTGAAGAATCTCGCCATCCGTCCTAAGGAAAGAAGGGTATACTTGAATGGCGAGGAAATGAACCTGGCCAATAAGGAATTTGAAGTGCTTCTTTTCCTGGCTGAGAATCCCAATATTGTTTTCTCAAAAGATACATTGTTTGACCGGATTTGGGGCATGGACTCGGTAGGAAATACGGCGACTGTGACAGTACATATAAACCGTTTGAGAGAGAAACTGGAGAAGAATGCCGATTCCTCACCGTTTATTGAGACGGTCTGGGGAGCCGGATACCGGTTTAAGGTGGAGTGAGGAGAAAAATCCATCTAAGTTCCGAAGAAGAAATGTAAGGGGAAGAAAGCCGCAGGGGATGTTTGCAAAAAGAGCGATTAAAAATATTACGAAAGGAAATAGGATTCATGAGACTATATAAGAAGAAGCTGTTTGCGGGATTGGTGTTGGCTGCCATGTTTGTATCGTCAGCCTATAGTGCCGGAAATCTACAGCCGGAAGAAGCAGCCAGGAGTGAACATACAGCTGAAACAACAATGGAGACGTCAGAAATAGCGACGACGGAGGAGAGCAGAGCAATAATGATGAATGTACAGATAGGCAGCAGTACATTTACAGCAACGCTGGAGGATAATACGGCAGTGGATTCTTTTGTCAGGATGATGCAGACTGCTCCTGTAGTAATCCAGATGAATGACTATTCCGGATTTGAAAAGGTAGGCTCGATTGGAACCAGTCTGCCGGCCAGTAACAGTCAAACCACGACGCAGTCAGGGGATATTGTTTTATATAACGGAAATCAGATCGTAATATTTTATGGTTCTAATTCCTGGAGCTATACGAGGCTGGGCAAAATAGATGATTTATCCGGATGGACGGAAGCGCTTGGAAGCGGTGATGTGACAGTAACATTTTCTTTGGAATAGCTGGAATGGGAAAAGAAACAGGCGGCCTCTGCATGGCGTGTTGCAGAGGCTGCCTGTCCTTGTCCGAATTGACAGTAACTATATTTTGCAGAGCACGTGTTTTTCTACGCCATATGGCAGGTCTGCATGGAAGATTAGATACTGCTATGAAAAGCGTCCTGCACATTTTTAAGAAAACGGTCGGCTGCTCCGGAAAATACCTGGTATTTTTTCCAGACAATGTCAAGATGGGCGTCCGTCTTTGGTTTCAACGGCCGGAAACACAGGCGGCTGCCTTCTGAGGTGTTCACCAGCTTGTCCAGACACAGGGCGTATCCCAGTCCCTCCTCCACCATAAGGGAGGCATTGTATACCAGATTATAGGTGGCTACGATATTCAGCTTATCATAATCTTTTTTCAGCCAGCCTGAAAATTCATTGCTGACCGTAGTCTGTCGGGAGGATATAAGAGGCAGCTCCCAGATATCCTCCGGCCGGATGAAATCGTGGGCGGCCAGAAGGCAGTCCTTGGGCATTAATAGCCCCCAGGTATCGGTGGCAGGAAGGCGGATATAATCATACTTTTTCATATCTGCCGGTTCGATGAGGATTCCAAAGTCCAGAAGCCCCTTGTCCAGCCGTTCCATCACATCATCCGCGTTTCCGCTGTATAAGTGGTAGCGGATATCAGGACAGCTCTTTTGTAAATCCGTGGCTATCCTGGCAATCAGACGCATGGCATCTGTCTCCCCGCCTCCAATGTAAATGTCTCCGCCAATGGCCTCATCCGGCGCCGTAAGTTCCGCTTCTGTCTTATCTACCAGATCGAGTATTTCCGCCGCCCGTTTGCGGAGGAGCATCCCTTCCTCTGTCAATGTGATTCTGCGGTTTCCGCGGATCAACAGTTTTTTTCCGATCTCATTCTCTAAGTCCATGAGCTGCCTTGACAGCGTTGGCTGTGTCATATGGAGGGACTCCGCGGCCCCTGATATGCTTTCTTCCCTGGTGACAGCCATAAAGTATCTTAAAACACGAATATCCAATCTGATTCCTCCATTCCTGTTATTTATGCCAGACACACGAAAATTCTTCTATGTCTATTATATATAGAATGTGATATGCCTGTCAAGTATGGGATTGTATTTAATATAAGTATTTGATATGAATATGATTTTGGATTACAATAAAGACATAAAAGAAGCAAATAATTTGCGAGGAGGAAAATATGCAGAAGGAAAGCATCATGGGGACAACACCGATCCCCCGATTAATCATAAAAACGTCCATACCACTGATTATATCATTGCTGGTAAACAATCTTTATAACCTTGTGGACAGTATCTTTGTCTCCCGTGTCAGCGAGGATGCGCTGACGGGAATCTCAATTGCGGCGCCGCTGCAGATGCTCATGATTGCGCTGGGATGCGGGCTGGCCGTGGGGCTGAACGCAATGGTATCCAAAGCCATGGGAGAAAAGCAACCGGAGGAAGTAAAAAAGACAACATCGGCGGCAATCGTCATGGCATTCGGAGCGTATCTGATTAATGTAATTGTCTGCTTGTTACTTGTAAAACCATACTTTGCATGGCAGGCCGGCGGGAATGAAGTGATTGCGCGGTACGGAATTTCCTATATACGGATCTGCATGCTCTTTTCCTTTGGCCAGATGCTCCAGTGGGTGTTTGACCGGCTGTTGATTGCGACAGGAAAATCCAATCTGTTCCTTGCCACGCTGGGGACAGCTTCCCTCGTGAATGTGATTTTAGACCCAATCCTGATATTTGGATATTTTGGTTTTCCGGCCATGGGGACGGCAGGGGCGGCCGCAGCGACCGTCACGGGGCAGCTGGCAGGAGGACTTCTTGGAATTTATCTGAATATAAAAAGGAACAAAGAAATCCCGGTTCATTTTACCCTGCATATCCAGAAAAAGTATGTGGCTAATATCCTGAAAGTTGGAATCCCCACAGCGATTGTACAGGGAATCATGTCCGTCATGGGAATATTTATCAATACCATCCTGTACCAGTTTTCATCAACAGCAGTGGCAATCTATGGAATCCTGATGAAAGTTCAGAACCTGGCACAGATTGGCGTCCAGGGAATGAACAACGGCCTGATCCCGATTATTGCTTACAATTATGGGGCCGGAAAAGAAAAGAGAATCCATGAGACAATCCGGTACGCATTTCTTTATGCAGTGATAATCATGACAGTGGTCCTGATTTCTCTTGAATTGATACCGGATAAAATCCTGATGTTGTTTGACGCCTCTGAGCAGATGATACGGCTCGGTATTCCAGCGGTCAGAATTATGTCGGTCAGCTTTTTTGTATCGTCGGTGGGGATTATATTTGCGGCAATTTTTCAGGGGTTTGGAAATGGAAACTACAGTATGTATCTTGCATTCATGCGCCAGGTAATTCTGCTCATACCGATTCTTCTGATTGGAGCAGCTATAGGAAATATAACGGTTATCTGGTCGGGGTTTGCGGTGGCGGAGGCGCTGTCCATTCCTTTTGGAATGTGGTTATATGGAAAAGTAACACAAAATATGATTGCGCCTATGGCAGAAACTTATGGGGAAAACAGGGTCGAAACTGCATAGAAACAATAAAGCAATAAGTGTCAATTATATGTAGAACACACGATGCTTTGTGGGTATAGAGGGAAATGGAGACAAGGGAGGTGATAGATTAGAATGGCAAACTATGTGGAAAACCCTGATTCCGTGATTCAAAATCTGGAGGATGCCGGATGTGATATGGAGATGGTGGCAGAGTTTATGAAATTAGGCATCGCTGGAAACCGGCAGAACCAGTTAAAGCTGTTGGAACAGCATAGAAAACGCCTGTTGGAAAAAGTACATACGAATGAAAAGCGGATTGACTGCCTGGACTATCTGGTGTTTCAGATGAATAAAGAAGAATAACAGGATTATATAAGGAAGGAGTGCTGAACCCTGCCTATACCTTTACGCTGCCCAGGTATCAGATGGTGGCAGGCTTTTATGATATTATGTCTCATATTCTGGAACAGTACTTTTCCGGTGAGGATGACAATACTTCCGATTATATCATGGAGGGGATGTTAAAATCCATGATTCACAGCTCCAGGATTGCAGTTAAGAATCCTTTGGACTATGTGGCCAGAAGCAATATCATGTGGACCGCTACATGGGCATTAAATACACTGGTGTCCAAAGGAAAGACAACAGACTGGATGGTGCATATGATTGGGCAGCCGGCAGGAGCTTACACGGATGCCACCCACGGAATGACACTGTCTGCCGTTTCCATGGCCTATTACAGATTCCTGATGCCTTACGGCCTTGCTAAATTAAAACGGTATGCTGTCAATGTATGGGATGTGGACCCAGCCGGAAAAACCGATGAGGAACTTGCGGCGGAGGGCCTGAAACAGATGGATAGCTACATGAAGGAACTGGGCCTTGTAATGAGTATCTGCGAACTGGGAGTCACAGAGGAAATGATCGGGGGCATAGCGAACGGTACATTTGTGATGGACGGCGGCTATAAGGTACTGACCCATGATGAGATTGTACAGATTTTGAAGGAAAGCATGGCATAAAAAGTATACCCAAAAGGTACCCCGTAATTCAAGCCTTGCGGGCAGGGCGCGCTTTGCGCGGTAAGATATGGAAGAAAAGAAAGGAACATTATCATGGCAAATTACATTGCAGAATTAAGTAAAGATGTAGAAAGAAAACACGTGAGATATAATAACCGTTACGGACTTGCCATTGCAGCAGATCTCTATCAGGCAAAGGCGATCGATGGCAGCGAAACGCATCCGGCGATTATCGTGGGTGCGCCCTATGGCGGCGTAAAAGAGCAGGGGCCTTGTGTTTATGCCAATGAACTGGCCAAAAGAGGATTTGTGGTCCTGACCTTTGACCAGTCCTTTATGGGGGAGTCCGCCGGGGAGCCGAGGAATCTTTCGTCGCCGGAAATCTTTACGGAGAATTTCAGCGCAGCGGTGGATTACCTTGGAGTCAAAGTCCCATATGTGGACTGTGATAAAATCGGGGTAATCGGTATCTGTGGTTCCGGAGGCTTCGCTTTATCCGCAGCACAGGCGGATACAAGAATCAAAGCGGTGGCAACCGCAAGCATGTATGTCATGACAACCGCCGTCCGCGGCACGCAGGATCAAGCTGCGCTGGCAGAAATGAAAGAACGGCTGTCTCTGAAACGGTGGGAAGATTTTGAACAGGGATATCCGGAATATATTCCCAGTTTTCCGGTAGAACCCATAGATGCAGTGCCGGAAGGAATGCCGGAGCCGGGAGCTGAATGGTTCCGCTTCTACGCAGTAAAGAGAGGCCACCATCCGAACGCCAGAGGCGGATTTACTACAACCAGTGATCTGGCATTTTTGAATGCCGACTTAACCGCGTTTGTTGGGGAGATATCACCAAGGCCCGTTCTCTTTATTGCAGGTGACCGTGCCCACTCAAAGTTCTTTTCTGAAATGGTATACGAGAAAGCACAGGAGCCGAAGGAACTTTATGTGGTGGAGGATGCGGAGCACATTGATTTATATGACAGGACAGATCGGATTCCCTTTGATAAGCTGGAGCGCTTTTTCAGAGAGAATTTGTGAAAGGAAGGAAATGTATGAGTAAAAGAATTCTGGTTTTATCGACCAGCCCCCGTATCGGCGGAAATTCGGAGACACTGGCGGATGTATTTATAAAAGGCGCAGAGGAGGCAGGTCATGAGACAAAGAAAATCTGCCTTTATGATAAGAAAATTGAATTCTGCAAGGGCTGCCTGGGCTGCCAGACCACAGGGAAATGTATCCTGCGCGACGACGCAGAAAGAATTATAGCGCAGATGAAAGCAATGGATGTATTGGTATTTGCGACCCCGATTTATTTCTATGAGATGTCAGGGCAGATGAAAACATTGTTGGACCGCACCAATCCGCTGTTCCCGGCAGAGTATGAATTCCGTGACATTTATCTGCTGGCCACTTCGGCGGACGAGGAGGAAAGCTCTATGGAGGCTGCAGTGAAAGGCCTGGAGGGCTGGATCAGCTGTTTTGAAAAGTCCCGTCTGGCCGGCGTCGTGCGCGGAACCGGTGCTGACAAAAAAGGAGCAATAGAGGAATGTGGGGAAGCGCTGTCTGCCGCATATGAAATGGGTAGAAATGTTTAGAAGGAGGCCGGGGCAATTTCCCTGGTGACAACCATACCGGTCGCTGCAATCGCCTCTAAATAGTGAGATGCAGACAGTTAAAACCGCCCGTACCCAAAATGGCTGAGTATTTCTGAAATCCAGAAAACCCAGCCATATGATATACTCAAAAAGCATAGAAATCAATTTGATATAAGCATTGGATATTTCATGCTATTGGTATTAAAATATCGTCAGATAAAGAAAAAGAGTAAAACGGCAAAGTTTATTTAAAGTTTATACTTATGTTAGCCAGCCGTTATTTTCGTCAGTTAGGATAGTTCATATTAAGAAACAGACTCACATTATTTTAAGGAGGAGCAGACAAAATGAAACAGATTAATCAGAAGTTTTTAACAGGAGAGCGCGCGTTATTCCAGGGTAAGGATTTGAAAATCTATGATACCACTTTTGCTGATGGGGAATCCCCTTTAAAGGAAAGCAGAAACATTGAGCTTTACCGCAGCATGTTCAAGTGGAAATATCCGCTGTGGTACAGTCACAATATTAAAATGGAGGACTGCGTGCTGTTTGAGGAATCTGGTATACGGAGAATATCTCCATGAAAAACTGTATTGTGGAGGCTCCAAAAAATTTCCGCCGTACCACCGGAATCGAACTGGAGCGCGTTACCATGCCGAATGCAGGTGAGACCCTGTGGAACTGCGATCAGATCCGGATGGACCAGGTATCCGCGAAAGGCGATTATTTTGCAATGAACAGCAGCAATCTTTATATCGACGGCTTTGAACTGGTTGGAAATTATTCCTTTGATGGGGTTAAAAATGCGGAAATTCATCACGCAAGGCTGCTGTCCAAGGACGCGTTCTGGAACAGTGAAAATGTAACGGTTTATGATTCCTTTATTTCCGGCGAATATTTAGGCTGGAATGCGAAGAACTTAACGCTCATCAACTGTACCATTGAAAGCAGCCAGGGTATGTGTTACATTGACAATCTGGTGATGAAAAACTGCCGCCTTTTAAATACAACGCTTGCATTTGAATATTCCACGGTGGATGTGGAGGTGAACAATACCATTGACAGCGTTTTAAATCCCAACAGCGGCATAATCCGGGCAGGAAAAATCGAAGAACTGATTATGGATGCATCAAAGATTGATGTGACAAAAACGTTCATACAGACGGAAGAATTAAAGGAGGCTGTGTAGGATGCCTTACAATTTTGATGAGTTAACCGAGCGGCGGGGAACAGGTTCCATGAAGTGGGATGTACCGGAGGGTGAGCTTCCCATGTGGGTGGCGGATATGGATTTTGAGACAGCCCCGGAAATCAGGGAAGCGCTGATGAAACGGGCAGCCCATGGGATTTTTGGCTATACGGTAGTTCCGGACGCATGGAGAGAAGCGGTCACCGGCTGGTGGGAACGGCGGCACGGCTTTGTGATGGAAAAAGACTGGCTGGTATTTACCACCGGAGTGGTTCCGGCTATTTCAAGCGGCGTCAGAAAGCTGACGACGGTTGGAGAAAATGTGCTGGTTCAGACACCGGTCTACAACATCTTTTTTAATTCTATCCGAAACAATGGCCGGAACATCATCGAGAACAGGCTGCTCTATGATGGAGCGGGCTACCGGATTGACTGGGAGGACTTAGAGAAGAAGCTGTCAGATCCGCAGACGACTCTGATGATTCTCTGTAATCCTCACAATCCCACCGGAATGATCTGGACGCGGGAAGAACTAGGGAGAATCGGAGAGCTATGTGCGGCCAATCATGTGAAGATTATGTCGGATGAGATTCATTGTGATCTGACAGAGCCGGGGTACGGTTATATCCCCTTTGCATCAGTATCAGAAACATGCGCTCAGAACAGCATCACCTGCATCGCTCCAACGAAAGCCTTTAATCTGGCTGGTTTGCAGACAGCAGCTGTCATGGTGCCAAACGAAGAACTACGTCACAAGATGGAGCGCGCTTTGAATACGGATGAAGTAGCGGAACCCAACGCCTTTGCGATTGAAGCTGCCATTGCAGCATTTACAAAAGGCGAGGGCTGGCTGGATGCGCTTAGGGTGTATTTGGCAGAAAACAGGAAAACAGTCCGTAAATTTCTGAACGATGAAATCCCGGAGATGTCTCTGGTACCGGCCCACGCCACCTATCTGCTCTGGCTGGACTGCCGTAAAATCATTGTGGATGCGTCAGAATTATGCCGGTATCTCAGAAAGGAGACAGGACTTTACCTGTCAGCCGGTATGGTATATGGCGGAAACGGCAGAGAATTTCTGCGAATGAATACAGCCTGCCCGAAAGAACGGCTTCTGGATGGTTTGGAGCGTTTGAAACAGGGCGTTAAGACCTATGAGGAATATGCAGCCGGAAGCTGTTGATGATGATAGAAGGGTGACCATGTACTATAAAAAGTTTCGTTCATTAAATTTATCAGCATTGGGGCTGGGCGCATTGCGCCTGCCCATGGAAAAGGACAATCCAGAAAGCGTTGTCCGCAGAAATTCCTGCATGTACGGTCCTTCCATATTTAAAGTTGGAGCAATAAGATTTTACAATATTGATTAGAATAAGCATTGTCTCAATAAAAAAACAGCTCCTTTTCAGGACATAAGAAATAGATGCCAGGCTCCGGAAGACGACTTTTCCGGGGCTTTTTGCGTATGCCGGATATGGCGCTAATCTTGCTGAGGCGATGAAGCGGGTAAGGCTGTTCAATAACCTGAAGTCCCCAAAATGCAATTCCTTCCAATGCCTGTCAAAACTACTTGTAGTCAAAGTATGAAAGATGTATAATTACAAAAGAGATGCAAAGCCATGACCACTCTGGAGTGTTATTAACGCATGGAAGAAGATTAAAAAGATGATGCTCTCCCTGTTGGGTCACTGAGGAGGAGGAAGTATGGAAATATTAAATGAAACGCTCAAACGGACAGGCTACGAATATGATACGCTGATGAATCTGCTGCATGTCAGCGTCAGCAAGCATATATTGGATGAGTATTATACCCTGGTATGGTGCAATGACTACTATTATGAACTGATTGGATATTCCAGGGAGGAGTACGAGGCATTGTACCACAATAAGCCGGCTCATTACTATATGAATGACGATTTGAATATCCACGATGAAAAGCTGTGGATGCAGCTGAGCGCCAAGGTAATGGAGACACTGGAATCAGGGGAAAAGTCCTATAATCTGGTTACGCGGATGCGGCGGAAACATAACGGAAACCATCATGATTATATGTGGGTGCGGCTGAATGCATATCTTACGGATGAATATGTGGATGGCTACCAGGTCAGCTATTCGGTCATGACGGATATTACCGATGTGATGGATATGAAGCTGGAGCAGTCAGTGACCTACGACAGCCTGCCGGGGTTTGTCTCCAAGTTCAGAGTTAACCGGAACCTGGACTTTAAGCTGCTGGAGGCAAATGACCGTTTTTTTGACTTTTTTGGGAAAGACAGCATGGACGGCATGGATAATGCTCTTTTTCGTGAAAATATAATACGCAACATGCCGGTATTTCTGGAACATAAAAATGCTGTTACCAATGGCAATTCGGTTCATTTTACGGTACAGATGAAGAACCGGTCTGGCAATGACGCCTGGCTGCAGATTAACGCCTCCTGCATCGGGTATCAGGAGGGCGATCCGGTGTACCTGGCCATTTATATTGATATTACCAACGAAACAGAACTTCGGCAGATGCAGCAGAAATTGGAGGCGCAGGCGAAGGAGCTTCGTTCTGCCCTGGAGACAGCGGAGGAGGCGAACCGTGCAAAATCAGATTTTCTTTCCAGAATGAGCCATGATATCAGGACTCCCTTGAATGCGGTGCTCGGCATGAAGGATATTGCGGAAGCCCATTTGGACGACCCTGCAAAGGTGAAGGACTGCTTAAGGAAGATTGGTTTGTCAGGGCAGCATCTGCTGAGTCTTATTAACGATGTGCTGGATATGTCTAAAATTGAAAGCGGAGAAATGGTTCTCAGGGAAGATTCCATGTCCTTGCCGGAGGTGCTGGAGAATGTAGTGGCCATTATGCAGCCACAGTTCGGCGAGAAGGAGCAGCATTTTTCCATTCGCCTGCGGTCAGTGGTGCACGAACAGTTTTTAAGTGATGCCCTGCGTATGAGGCAGATTTTTATCAATATCTTGTCTAACGCATATAAGTTTACCCCTGTCAATGGAACTGTTTCCATGGATGTCTGCGAGAAGCAGGCTGTGGACGGAACAGCCCTCTTTAGCTTTTCAATAACTGACACGGGAATCGGCATGAAACCGGAATACCTGGCCCAAATCTTTACGGCATTCAGCAGAGAACGGGACAGCCGTGTGGATAAGACGGAAGGAACCGGTCTTGGAATGGCAATCACAAAAAGGTTCGTGGATATGATGGGAGGAACTATTGAGGTTACCAGCGAATTGGGAAAAGGGACCTGCTTCAGGGTGGAACTACCACTGAAAATAGAAGAGAACCAGTTTATAAAAGGAGAATTTCCAGGGTTGAGAATCATTGTCACAGATGATGACGCAGTCATGTGCGAGTATATGGCTGAGATGCTCGGACACTTGGGTATCCATGCGGATTGGGTCGACAGCGGCATCCAGACTGTGGAAATGATAAAGACAGCAAAGCAGAACGGGGAAATGTATGACGCGGTGCTTCTTGACTGGAAAATGCCGGATCTGGACGGATTTGAAACCACCCGCCGGATTCGGGAATTGTGCGGCGGCCAGCTGCCGGTACTGATTATCTCAGCTTACGATTGGAGCGATGTTGAAAAAGATGCAAAAAAGGCGGGTGTCACAGGTTTTCTGCAGAAACCGATATTCGTCTCGACCCTGATTCATGGGCTGCAGCGGTATGTGCTTGAGGGACAGCTGGCCAGGAAAACGCAGGGGACAGATACCGGAGCCAGGTTTACGGGCAGGCGCTTCCTGCTCATAGAAGACAATGCAATCAATCAGGAGGTTGCCAGGGAACTCCTGGCCGACATGGGCGCTGAAGTGGATACTGCAAGTGACGGAGCCGAGGGGGTGGAGACGTTCAGACGCTCCCCGGACGGTTTCTATGACGTAATTTTAATGGATGTCCAGATGCCGGTGATGAACGGATATGAGGCCACTAGAGCCATCCGCACCATGGACCGTGACGGGGCCAAGGCAGTTCCCATCCTTGCCATGACAGCGGATGCGTTTTCGGAGGATATCCAGGCTGCGAAAGACGCCGGAATGAACGGACATATGGCAAAACCCCTGGACAAAGCAATCCTGTGGAGGGAAATAGGAAAATACTTAAACAGTGATTTTTCCCCAGAAACAGCCGGCAAATCCGGCGTGAATCACTGAATAGCCATAAAGGCGATGAGAAAGTAAAATCCCGGAGGACACCTGAATGGAGATTAACCTGAGTTATGAACAGCTCAATGCTGAATACAGTATGCTGATGAGTGTTTTAGGCGCAAGCGTCAGCAAGCATCTGGTAGATGATCATTTTACCTGTATCTGGGCAAATGATTACTACTATGAGCTAATCCGCTATCCGAAGCCCTTGTATGAACATCTGTTTCGCAATCACTGCGATGAATATTTTTATAATAATCCCAAAGGATGGACCAGGTTGACGGAACAGGTCCATTCTGCACTGGAGCAGGGGAAAAGCGGCTATTCCTTATATCTTCCCATGATATATCCGGATGGAGGGACTTTCTGGGTCAGGATGCAGGCGGTGTTTACCGATGAGTTTATCAATGGATACCGTGTGTCCTATACAACGATGGTTGATGTGACTGATATGATGCAGGCCCGGCTGGAACAAAAGGAAACCAGGCAGGATTTTGATAAAATGATGCAGGAGCAGGCGATGATTATGAGTGCGCTTAATATAAGCGTCAGCAAACACCTGATTGATGAACATTATACCTGTGTCCTGGCCAATGAGTATTACTATAAGCTGATTGGCTATTCAAAGGCAAGATACGAGGCGTTGTTCCACAATCATCCGGATGAGTTCTTTGCTAATAACCCGGAGGGCTGGGAACTCCTGACAAGCAAAGTTGAAGCTGTTCTGAAAAATAATGGGGATGGATATGAGGCGATTGTGCCCATGAAATATGAGGACGGTTCAAGCTACTGGGTCAAGCTGGTGAGCTTTTTTACAGATGAATACATAGACGGATTCCGCATTTCTTACACGGTAATGACAGATGTAACAGAATTAATGAGAACAAAAAACGAGCAGGAAATGCTTATGAGTGCAATGGAGGTCAGTGTCAGCAGGCACTTGATGGATGAACATTTTACTGTTATCTGGGCTAATGAATGTTACTACCGGATGATTGGGTACACGAAAGAGGACTATGAGACCAGATTCCATAACTGCTGCGATGCGTATTTCTGGGACAATGAAACCGGTTTGAGGATTATTAATGAGAATATCCAGAGTATGACCAATGCGGATGAGAAAAGTTACGAGGCATATCTGCCGCTTAAAATGCCGGACGGTTCCATGCGCTGGGTTAAAATAGTGGGTTTTCTGACAGATGAATACATGGATGGAATACAGATTGCCTACACCACAATGATTGATGTCACAGATTTGGTGCAGACCCAGAAGGAGAGGAGTATTGCTTATGAGAATATTCCGGGATTCATAGTCAGGCACCGCATCCTGCCGCAGGGGATTGTAATGCTTGACGCCAGCGAACGGATTAAGGATATTTTTGATGTCAGCATGGAGGATATCGCCGCCATCGACCCGCTGGAGGTGATGTCCGGGGAAAGCCGGGAGCTAATAATCAGCCATTTTCCGGGTCTGAGAAGAGGGGAGCCCCTTGAGGCGACTATACGTATTAAAGATAAATATGACCGTGACCGGTGGTTCCACTTCAACAGCACCTGCATTGATACAATATCGGATGACCCCGTGTACCTGTCTATGTTTATAGATATTACGGATATTACAGAATTGAGGGAACTTCAGCGCAAACTGGAAGAGCGGACCGACATGCTTAACAGCGCCCTGGAGGCGGCAAAATATGCGAATGCGGCAAAGTCTGACTTTCTTTCACGCATGAGCCATGATATCCGTACACCCATGAATGTGATCACCGGTATGGCTGAAATTGCAGCCGCCCATATTGGGGATCAGGACCGTGTGAAGGATTGTCTTCAGAAAATCCGTTTATCCAGCCATCATCTTCTGGGGCTGATTAACGACGTGCTGGATATGTCCAAAATTGAAAACGGTAATTTTTCTATCAGCATGGCTCCAATGTGTCTGCCGGATGAGCTGCAGGAGATTATCACAATTGTGCTGCCAGGCATCCGCAAAATGAATCAGAGATTTGATGTGTACCTGGAAGGTCCGGGCTGGGAGAACTTCATGAGTGACGCGCTCCGCTTCCGCCAGATTCTTCTCAATCTTCTCTCCAATGCTTCAAAATTTACTCCCAAAGACGGGAGGATCATCTTAAAAATAGAGATACAGGAAACAGAGTCTGCAAAAAAAGCCATGATCTGCTTTACCGTGTCTGACAATGGGATTGGTATGAGTCCGGAATATCTGGAGCAGATTTTTGAACCGTTTACCCGTGAAAGGGACAGCCGTATCGACCAAATCGAGGGAAGCGGGCTGGGAATGGCAATTACGAAGCGTCTGATTGACCTGCTGGGGGGCACTATAACAGTTAAAAGCCAGTTGGGTGTGGGAACTGTGTTCGATGTTCTGATGCCCATGGATGTTCTGGCTGATTCAGAAGAGGAACAGAAAGATTTCAGGGGATTACATGTCCTGCTGATAGACGATGACCCTGTACAGCAGGCGTGTGCAGGCAGTTTGCTCCGTTCTATGGGGATGGAGGTGGAGTGCACGGATTTTGAGGAAGCGGGGAAACGCTTCCTGACACATTGGGGGACAGAAAACTTCGGTTTTATCATTCTGGGTTTAAGTCTGGCGGAAGTTGAACGTATGGAGAAGACAGAAATGATCTGCAGGGGGATTCATGGCAGGGTGCCTTTGGTGGTGTCTGCCTATGATGTAAGCGGAATGAAAGAAAGAGCCATGGCATGGGGGGTCTGTGGATTTATGAGTAAACCGCTATGCCGGTCCGGGGTGATTGACTGCATGAACCGGTGCCGGATAGGGGAGGAATTGATGCGGCCGGATACGAAACTGGTGAGGCTGGAAAAGAAGCCGGGACAGCCGGATACGGAACCACTGGATTTCGCCGGAAGCCAGGTCCTCCTCGTTGAGGATAATGAGCTTAACCGCGAGATTGCCCTGGAACTGCTGGGCGGATTCGGGATGGAACTGGAAGCTGCAGTCAACGGGAGGGAGGCCCTTAAACGTTTTGAGGAGAGCCGGCCAGGGTATTATTCTTTGATTCTCATGGATATTCAGATGCCGGTGATGAACGGATATGAGGCAGCCCGCGCTATCCGTTCGCTTTCAAGAGAGGACGCAAAGACGGTTCCTATCCTGGCAATGACCGCTGACGCCTTTGTTGAGGACATAGAGAACACAAAGGCCGCGGGTATGAACGGCCATTTGGCAAAGCCTTTGGATTTTAAACAGCTTGTGCGTGAAATAGGACAATATCTGCACGTATAGCACAGATGCAGATTCCTGGCCTGCTCTGAGGTACATACAGAAAACAGTGAAGATATTCATTTTTATATTGGCATTTTTTACTTATGAAGCACCTGCTTTACTTTTTGCAGTATTATAATTCATTCCGGATCCTTCAACGTATTAAAGATGGAACCGGAGGGGAGTTTTGATAAGACCATACAAACATCTTGATAGATCAAGGCAAACGCATTACTAAACGCATCTGGTAATGCGTCGATCCTTTGGGCTTTCAAGGCAGTGATAACAGCTTCCATTGCGAGCGCGATTTCACTGTAATCAGGATAATACGACTTGTCAATTGCCTGCATATAGTGTCCCCATATCAGCAGGTCGTCTAGCTGCCGAAAAATATTTTTAAGGGATTGGTATGGCAGGAGCTGAATGAAGGCATTCATAAGCAACTGAAAAGACAAGGGGGTGATTCTGTTATCCGATGCTGTGCGAAGCCTGCTTTCCACGGACTGGCCCAGGTAATCCGGAATAAAGGAAATGGATGATGCACAGCAGCGTGCAGTGAGAGCTACAATTTGAAGGGCTTCCAGGAAAAAGGATAGCCGCTCCTGTATCACCGGCTCCGCCAGATCCAGCTCACTTTTAAACGAAGTATATCCTTCCGGCGTAATTATACTCCCCTTTTTATCAATTGTCTGTGCGATCCCCAGTGAATTGAGCAGGCTAACCGCCCGTCTTGCAGTGTTTTTTGTTATGTTGTATTCTTCCATCAGCTTTGGTATAGAGGGTAAATACGGTTCGTTGTCAAACTCCCCGGCAATAATCCTGCGTACAATGGTCATCGCCAGCCGGGAATATAGCTCGGAATGTCCTTTTATTCTGAACCAGCGGATGTCCTCATTCTTATTTGAATTGCTTTCGGTATATTTGCCCAAAGCATATAAGTAATTGTCAACCCTTTCTCCTGAATCGCGGTATAATTTTGACGCATCGGCATAAAAGTCATCAAACTGTTTCTGTTTAATTTGAATGATAGCTTTGCTGAACCAAGTTTTTGTTCTTTCAAAGGTCGTAGCAAAAGGATTATCTATGCCGGGAATTGGTACGAATGGGACGTGAAGATAGTTTTCACTGTCAAACTCCAGATCGATGATTAACTGATTTTTTAATGGACGGAGCAATGCTGTAAAAAAGGCATTGGCCAGCTGATAGTGATCTGGCAGTTCCATCTGTTCTGATATATGATTCAAAATCTTATCCAACCAATACAAATCTGACTCGTTACACCGTTTGGCGCCCTCACGATAGAGGATTGGCATCAGCAACCCCAATCCCTTATATGCGTCGGCAATTTCCTCACGGTTCTGAACCAGAAATTCGGCATGGGCTTCCTTTGAGGTACGATAAGTTACTACAGACGGCTGTCCCTGCGCTGTGCGGATATATCCTTCTTCAGCAAGGAGCTTCATCACTTTGCGAACCGTAGTTATCCCCGCGTTGTATCGCTGGCAGATTTCCCGCTGTGAAGGAAACTCCTGTCCATAAATAAAAGTACCGTTACATATCTGTGTGGTAATGGTCTGATACAGATACTGATATAGCTGTTGATCATGGCTCATGGGTTTGGCCTCCTTTCATGGAAACGTTCTCCTTATTAAGAAGCAGAGAAAAAATGCAGAGATTTTTTATTAATAGCTGCTTTTCTTAAATCAACTTCATTATATCAGCTCTTTCGTGTCTCTTCAACTTGATTTCCTAACATTCATATGCTAAACCCGGCTTGCATAGATGCCGTGGCTCTGGGAGATGGATTCCCTTTTGGGTGTTTCTTTATAGGTTATCTCTGATTTACGTTTTCAGGACAGCCCCTTTTCACTCCCCCTTTTATATTTATAACAGTAAATACAGCCGCATGCCAAGAGCAGGCGGATAATCTAAAGGATAGTATATAGCTATATATTTCTGTCCAATAAATACATTGCATGTATGCCTATTTGCAGCTTCAGCATATT
>ERZ836760.1123-NODE-1123-length-32166-cov-2.906761_pt1 | contig 32166 bp, 25 predicted proteins | sample MGYA00519941_ERZ836760 | MGnify/ENA primary metagenome ERZ836760 (study PRJEB31850, sample SAMEA3708807) | human gut metagenome | biome: human gut; feature: human-associated habitat; material: faeces | place: China | collected 2014 ... | reverse complement strand
AGATGAGCAGCATGATGATGAACGAGATAACGGGAATGGTGCGCAGAAGCGACATCACGGGATCGATGAAGTCGCGTACGATGGCCACACGGTACGCCAATAAAGCCAACAGCAGCCCTACGGAAAACGACAGGAGAAACCCTGCGGCGATACGCGCCGTGGAAGCTCCGCAGATCAGCCAGAAGTCGGGCTTCGCCACCTGCTCCGCCAACGCCTCTAGCACCCGAACAGGACCGGCCAGAACCAAGCGGTTGTCCACCGCCCGATCGAGCACCTCCCATACGACCAGCCAGAACAGCACGATCAGCGCCTTTTTCGCCCCCGCGATGCGCCTTGACGCGCCTCGGGCGGCAACGACGCGCTCCCGCCCGGCGCGTTCCTCTTCCAAAACAAGTTGCGCTTCCTCGTCGTCCATGAGGCTTTGCGCCTGCATGACGCGCACCACCTGCTGGCAAGAAACGCCCATGGAGGTCATCATCTGCATGATCCGATCTCTGCCGACGCCGCGGGACACGGCCGTTCTCATCATGAAGCCCATCTGGGAGTCGTCCATGCCGTTTTCCCTGACCATCTGCACAACCTGCGCAACCTTGTCCTCGGGCATACCCAGCTTCTGCGCTATCTGAGCCACCTGCATGCGCGGGGCCTCGCCCGTATCACGCGGTTCGCGCGCCCGCCCGATGCGCACGCCCAGCCGCCTCAGCAGCTCTTTCGCTCGCCGTTCGCCCATAGCCTACGCGCCCGCGCTGCCCGCATCGTCAAGCTGGCCCACGGGAGGCAGGTAGTAGAACCCGTCGTCTGGAACCTTGCCGCCAATCGAGTCGGGGTTCGAGCGGTACAGCTCCTCGAGAAAGCCCGAAAGCGCCGTGCGCATGTCGGTTCCCGTCAAGCTCACCATGCTGATCTGGGGCATAGCGTCCAGCGCCACGGCGTTGTTCAGAAACGTCCCCAGCTCCTCTTGCAGAGCGGCCGCGGCCGACATGTTCTCGAGCGACCACGCCACCGATTGTCCCGCCATCCGCAGGTACTCGATCACGGCTTGCTCGTGCTCTTCGAGAAACTTCCGATTCACGATCGTGGTCGTGGTAACGGCCTGGCTCCCCGTGTCGGCAAACGCCGCATCCCATTCCTTGGTGATGTCGATAGGCGCGTACAGGGGGTCCACCATGAGCTTCGAAAGCGACACGAACGGCTGCGGAAGGATGGCCGCGCAGTTCGGTTCGTCCTGCAAAAGGTTCAGCACTTCGAACGGCGACGAGTTGAACGACCCCGCCTTGCCCATCTTGCCCAGCAACGCCTCGATCGTGTACTCGGGCGTGCCGCCTTCGCCGTAGCTGTACACCGTGCGACCCGCAAGGTCTTCCACGGCAGCCACCGACGGATCGGTGGTGATGCCGTAGAGCACGCCCAGGTTGTTGACGCTTATTACCTGGTAGTCGTTCTTTAGCTCCTTGTTGTTGTACAGGATGGGGCCGATATTGGACGGCAGCGTGCACATATCGTAGCTGCCCTGGTTGAACGCGGCGGAAAGGCCCACGTAGTCCACGCCGCTCAGCTCGAACTGGAAGTCGTTGAACGTCTTGCCGGCTCGCGCCGCCACGATGAACTGCGAAAGGCCCATGGATGGCGGGCCCATGATCAAGCCGACGCGCGCAGTGCACGCATCGGGACTGCCCATGAGATCGCGGCTTTCGGGCTGCGCAACCAGGTCGACCGTGCCGAGCGCCGTATCGCCTTGATCGGGGCCGCTCGACGAGCAGCCCGCCAAACCCACGGCCGCCGTTGCTACGGCCGTGCTCGCAAACGCGCAGAACGCGCGCCTTGTCAGATTCATGCCTACCTCGTTTCCGGGTCGTTCCTTCAAATAAAGAGCTGCGAGCCCGTCCGCACGACGCGACTGGCGGACGGGCTCGCATTCAGTCGTGCACGCTAGAAGCGGGCCTTAGCCTTCGAAGGCACGCGCTTCCTGCGGTAGGCGAACGTGCCCGCCGCCGCTCCGGCCACGGCCAACGTGGCCAGCGCGCCCAAACCGATCACAAGAGCCGGATCGCCGGTCGAAGCGCTGTCGGATTCGGCTTGCGCCGGGTTCGACTTCGTCGCAACGCCCTTGGCCTTGGCGCGCGCAGCCTTGTCCTCGGCCGCAGCCAGAGCTTCGGCGGTAGCCTTTTCAGCATTGGCCGCCGCATCGCCCGACGCCGAGCCGTTCATCACGGCCAGGGCCGCAGCGGGAATCGAGCCGCCGCCCGAAGCGGGCACGCCGGAGAGGTTCATTTGGAACGTAGCCGGATACGTATGGTTGCGCTCGCCGCCGAAGATGGACCCGCCGATAGCCATGGCCATATCCCCGATGGTAACGTCCACCGTGCACGATCGCGAGACCACCGAAGCGGCGTCTTCCAGCACGCCCAGGTCGACCGTGATCGAAGACAGGCCGCCGCCGTTCGAGCTGGAGTCCACGATACGCAAGCCGCTGATGGCGTTCACCGTCATGATCCTCGACTGAATGACGATGGGAACCTGCACCGCAGCGCGCCCGGCAGCATCGACGGTCAGGACGGCGTTGCGCGCCACCGGGTTCATGGGCGGGAAATCCCCGCTGGTCAGATGCGGATTCAACGGAAGCCCCGTATCTTGCCTGCTCAGCCAGATATTGGCGGACACCGTGTAGGTGCCGGCAGCCAGCGTGCCGCGCCGAACGTCCCCGCTGCTGGCAGCGTTGCCCGAGCCGCTGCTCGCGCTGCCGGAGCCGCCCGCGCTTGCGGATCCGCCGCCATTGCCGGAGGATTCCCCAGCAGAGCCCGCCCCGCCGGAACCGCCTCCTGCAGAGCCTCCGTTGTCGCCCGGAACGGCCAGGTCAGTGCTGTCGGACAGCTTCACGGCGCTGGCGTAGTCCACGGCCAGCGACAGGCCCCACGTTTTATCCAGGCGCAAGGGAGCTGCATACACGTGGCTCCCGGGAAACGTCAAGACGGGATCGTCGCCGTCCAGCTTGACAACGGCTTTGACGATGCGGCCCTGTGCGTTGGCGCCGTACGGCTTGCCGTCGCGCTCGATGCCGAGCACCTGCGCGCCGCTCGCCGGCGTTCCGAAATCGATCAGGGTGAACGCCGGATTCGGCAGCTCCAGTTCGAGCAGCTTCGTACCGTCCTCCTTGACCACGAGCTTCGCGTTGTCGGACATCGGGTCGGTGGGAATCCCGAAGTTCGGGCTTCCCTCGGGCTCCATTGGATTCTTGGGATTGGTCATGTAGGCCGTCAGATGCAAAATGTCGTTTTCAGACGAGGGGACGAACAGGTTCGCCGTCACCGCGTACGTGCCGGGCGCAAGCGCCGGAGCCTGCGCTTCGGCAACCGTCAGCACGCCGCTGCGGTAGGAAAACGCGTAGTTCGCAGCCGCGCCGCCCACAGGCGTCAGGCTGTACGCTGCACCCGCTTCCAAAGACGTCGGGGCGGAAACCGTCGGGGCAGCGAAGCCCTTCGCCGAGGCCGCCGTCTCCCCGTTCACGAACCCGGACACGTCCACGGACAGTCGCGGAGCCTCGTTCGCAGCGACCGTTTCACTGCGGTACGCGGCGGTCAGCTGCGCTTTCCCGATGATCCATGCAAGCGTCGCAGCGCCCTTCGACCCGTCCGCCCACGTATAGCCGTCCTCGAGCGTGACCAGCGCGGTATAGGAGCCGGCATCAACGGCCGAACCCGTCAGGGAAACGCGATAGCCTTCGCCCGGAGCGACGCCTGTTTGCTCCTGCCCGTTGTACACCAGGCCCTGGGCAGGGATCGGCTTCTCGATCTTCGCAGGAGCCTCGGCCACCGCCACGTAGTACGCCACGTTTTCCGAGTTCATCCAGTCCTTGTGCCCGTTCAGAAGGTACGCGCCGTTGAGCAGCCTGCCGTCCAGCCCGTCAAGGTTCGCAACGGCGTTGCCGTCAACGGGAAGGATGTCGAAGAACGCCGTGCCGCCACCGATAGCCGCGTCGACCTTGGTCGCGCTGGTCAGCTTGTCCGCCGTTCCTTCCACCAGATAGATCGCCACGTTCTTGCCGCTTACCGGAAGCGTGCCGCTCAAGCCGCAGTTGCCGTTGCCGGCCGTCGACACGAACCCGGCCGCCAGGGGCACTCGGTTGCTTCCCAAAGAGGTCATGTCGACATGGAGTCCCATCGCGTACAGGCCCTCGATGGCGGGATCGCCGAAGTCGGACGACTCTTTCACCAGCTCCAACGCCTGATCGACCGCGGCTCCGTCATGCGCGCGAGCGCCCACGACGCCCACGAACGGCAAGTACATGCCTTCGTACAAGCCCAGCAAGACGTCCTCTTTATTCATGTCCGGCACGCCGCTGTTCACGGCTTCGTTGTTGCCGTTGGTCACCCATGTTGCCGACGTGCCCGAAGCGTCGTCGGCGTACGTGTACGACCGAAGCCACCGAGCGTTCGCCTCTCCCGGAGCCGAAGCCACCACGAACGATCCCAGCCGCGCGCTGTCGAACGTCAGGGAGCCGTCCGCCTGCGCAGCCGGAAGAGCAGTCAGGGATGCGCCCTTATGCAAGAACACCTCGGAACCGCTTTCGCCCGGCAGCGAAACGGAGAACCTCACCTTATCGTCAACCGCAATGTCCGCGTCGCCCGAAATCAGGCGCACGTCCAGCAAGCTGAAGTCGGGAGCCTTCTGATACTGCCGACCGAGCGCGGGCTTCACCGCCGAGCGGCGTCCTTCATCTTCGACGAGCTGCGCCGAAAGCTCGGCGGACTGGATCGATTCGAACGCCGACGAACCCTCCTCCACGTTTACCGTCACCGACACGCGCGCCTCGTCGTCGACGAACGTCTTCGAGAAATCTCCCTCGACAACGCGCACGGCGTTGGCAAGATCAACCGTCAAGTCCAGGTCGATGTTGAACGACTTTCTCAACGTGGTGGCGTACTCCGTGCAGCCCTGGAGCGTGTACGTTCCGCTCCAGTCCTTCAGCTCCACCGTAAGCGTGGAAATGCGCGACGTGATGCCGGCGCTAGCCAGATCGTCGTTGTACTGGCTGTCGTCGCTTTTCAGCTCGATGGGAACCCGCGTGGCCTCCACCACGGAAGCACTGGGGGAAGACCCTGCGGCTTGCACCGTGAACACGGGGTTGATCAGCGTGAACGTGAGCGTTCTAGTTCCGTCGGCCGCCACGACCAACGTGCTGCCGTTCGTCACGGCCGCAGCAGGAACGCCCATCTGGCCGCCGATTCCTTCAGGGTTCGCGGGATTGGTCGCATACCCGCGAATGCCCATCGGCGTCATCATGGACACGTTGGCGGAAACCGTATAGGTTCCTGCGACAAGCTCGGCGCTGCTCGCGCCCTGAGGAGCAACGTAGCCTTCGCCTTGCGCGCTGCCGAGCGCGGCCCGCGACGGTTCGGAGCCTTCGCCTTGCGGCCCCGCCTGCGCGCCGGTCCCGCTGCCTGCGACGACGGCAAGGCTCGCACCCCCTTCCCGGGATTCACCTTCCGCGCTTGTCGATGCCGGCTTTTCGACGGCGTCCGGCGCGCGCTCTGCAGAGGAAGACGCAGTCTCCTTCGCAGATGCGCTCCCGTCCGGCGAGTCAACCCGGTCGAGCGACCTGCGCGCCGCATCGTCCGCTTCCCCGCTGCGCTCCGAAAGCGGCGCCGCAGCCGCGTCTTCGCCCTCGCCGCCAGGGACGCTGCTTTCGGCAGCGTCGGCAGCCTCTGCGCTTTGCGCATGCGCCGGCGCGTCCGCCAGCCCGAGCGCAGATGCGTACGCAAAACCGGCCGGCGTCTGCGACAGAACCAACGCAGCGACCAAGAGCACGGCAAGAACGGCGCCCGCAAGCGAATCGCTTGCTCTGTTCACCTTGTTCTTCATGGTTTCATTCCTCGTTTCTGTTTCATGCAACGTGCAATCAACCGCGATGCAGGCCGTTCGCGCAGCGCCTCCAGCGCCAAGCGCACCTGTCACGGAACCTCGAAAAGCCGGCTGCCGCAGATGCAGCAGCCGGCTTCAGCGCATAGGGAACGTTACGCAGCGCCCAAATCGGCAACAAGATGCAGATCCCAAGTCTTGCGTCCCTTGTACAGGGGAAACGATGCGTACTCAGCCGAAGGGCTGAACGTCGCGGTCGCCGAGCCGCCGGCGAAGTTCGTCACGTCGAATGTCAGCGAGACAACGCGCTCGTCGTAAGGAGAAGACCACAGGAAGTTCGGCATGACCCACTTCCCCATCTTCTTCTCGGTGATGCGCACCAGGCCGTCTTGCGAGGCCGAAGCGATCTCCAATACGCCGAACGAGCTGTTCACAATGGGTACGGTCAAGAGCTTCGCACCGCCCTCGGCCACCACGAGCGTCGCATTGTTCGCAACGGGCGAAGTGGGCTTGTTGAAGGGCGGGTTTCCCGGATTCGTGACGTACGCGTTCTTGCCGATAGGCGAATCGCGCTTGTCCACGTACAAGTTCGCCGTCACCGTGTAAGTGCCCGGTGCCGCATAAGCGCCCGACAGCGGCACCGCACTTGCCGCAAACGCCTTGCTCGCGTTGATGTCCGGCAGCGCCACGCCCGCCGCCGCTGCGACAACGGCGGCACCTGCTGCCGCCTTGAGGAAGTCGCGGCGTGACAAGGACGCATCCTGCATGCCTTCGCGTATCTCGGTCATGTTGCCTATCCTTTCACTGAACTGGCTCTATCGCTTCGCGTTCGCAAGCGGGCGGCATGCGCTCCGCCCGCTCCACGGGGAACCTTCATGCGCGGTTGCCGTATTTAATTAGCCAAGGCTAACTTCAGGGTATTTTAAAAGCTGCAAGTTCTCGCCCTGCAGCTCCATCGCACCGCCCGGCCGGAACCATCCCTCGGCGCAGCACGTCAACCCTCGCCCACCTGTTGTTGGCAGGCATTCGGCAATCCGCATGAGCGCAGTATACGCAGTGCGAAATCCCCTTGTCAGTGATCTATGTTACCTTTGTATAACTTTTTTTGAGAAGGCATGCCCGCCAAGAATGGGCAAGGCGATTTGCAGCCGACGAGCTGGGGCCGCCACCCCCTCTAGCGAGCTTGCCGCAGCACGCGAACCGTGCGACCGTCCACCTCGATGACGCCGTCATCCTGCATGACCTTGAGCTCGCGGATCAGCGACTTGTCCGCCACGCGCAGGCACGCCGCCCATTCCCTGCGTCCGAACGGAACGGTCACGCTCCCGTCCGCATTGCGCGGCAGCGTGTCCAGATACGCCAGAACGCGATCGGACAGGCGCGGCTCGCTCAAGACCGCAAGGCTGCGACTGAGGACCAGCACCTTCTTCGACATCTCGCTCATGAGGTTTCCATGCAAAGTCGATGCCCACGCATGGGAGCAGGCGCGAAGCCCGGCAGCGGGAATGCACAGCAGCACCGTGTCCTCAAGCGCGCGAATGTCAACGGGACAACGCCGCAAAGACGAAGCGACGGCCTCGGCGAACGAATCGCCTGGGCCGAATAGGGACACGATGCGGTCCAGCCCGCCCTGCGGCAAAGAAGCTTGCACGCGGCCGGACACGACCACCGGGTAGAAATCAAGCCCGTCGCCCGCTCGGCGCACCAAACTGCCGCCAGGGTACCGGCGCAGCATGCCCTTCGCATCCGCAATCAAAGACGCACGCTCTTCCATCGGTATGCCGGCAAACACGGGAGACTCGCTCAAAGGTCGCACGTCAATCGGATCCGCCATCTTTCGCCCTCCTTCACCACACGTTCAGCTTGCCTCGCCCCCCATCCGTTCATCATGTCCATGCTCCATCATACCTCAATTGTTAGCTAAAGGTTACTATTTTCGAAACATGCCGAATCGCAGCCGAGCAACAAGGGGTTCGAAGCGCGAACGGGTGCCCCTTCCCCGCGCGAACAGGACTTGCGCGCAAAAACCTGCCCTCGCTGGCAGGTTTTGACGGTTTGCGGTCGTTTGATCCAGCCGAGCGAACCAGCGCGAGCGCATAGCACAGCAGCCCAGCTTCGTGACCAGGCAAAACGAAAAGCAAGCGAAGCGACGCCCGAAACAACGCCCGACTCAACGACCCCTAAACGCAAAAACCTGCCAGCGAGGGCAGGTTTTTGCGCGCAAGTCATCTCTATCACTATCGGCCGCAGCAAAACTCGGTGCTCGTCGCACGACGCGCCGAATCTTCCGCGCCCGATCAAGCAGAGGCGCCGCGAAACAGCAACGACCGAAGCCGAGCGACGTTTTGTCCAACCAGAAGAAAGTCGTCGGTCACTTCCCCGTCGCGCACGTGGATGATCCGATCGCACGCTCCCGCCAAAAACTCGAGATCATGGGAGATTACGAACACGAGCCGCCCCCGAGAAGCAAGGTCGCGCACGATATCGCACACGCTGCGCATGCTGTGGCCGTCAAGCCCGCTTGTCGGTTCGTCGAAAAGCAGAACGCGCGCGGGGCTCACAGCGGCGGATGCAATGGTCACGCGCTGCTTCTGCCCGCCCGAAAGCGCCATCGGATGAACGCCTCGCAGCGACGCCATCCCCAACCGCTCAAGCACGTCGCGCACCCGTTCGTCAAGGGTCCCGTCGTCCTCGTTGCCAAGGCGCAACTCGTCCTCGACGCTTTCGGTGAACAGTTGGTAATCCGCATCTTGCATGACGAAGTACATCGAGCGGGAGCGCGCCCGGCGACGAAGCATACGCCCGTCAAGCTCTACAGTTCCGCGGCAGCGGCGCGAAAGACCGCAAAGGCAACGCGCGAGCGTGGTCTTTCCCGCCCCGTTGGGCCCGGTTATGCCGATAACCTCCGCCCGCTGCGCGCAGCGGGCGCCCGCATGCCCTCCTGCATCGAATTCCACGCCGCACAACACAGCGCGCTCGCCAAAAGACAGCCGCACGTCGCGCACGTGCAAAAGCGGCGACACGGGCACATCCGCCTGCACCCGCCGATCCGCAGATGCAGGCGCGGCGCCGTCATCGCCCGCCGCACGCCCCGCCCTGCCGTCCGCCGCTGCCGAATCAGCGCGCGCAGGCGCCACATCGTCAAGATCGAACAATCGAAGCCCACGACGCATCAGCTCGTCCCGCGAAAGGGAACGAGCCCGGGAGGGCGTCCATTGGTCCACGATCCTCCCATCCTCCATGAACACCACTCGATCGGCAAGCTCCATAAGGTAGTACAGGCGATGCTCAGACACCACGACGGTGCGCCCGCGCCTCTTCAGTTCCGCCAAAACGTCGGCCAACATGAGCGTAGCCCGAACGTCAAGATTGGCGGACGGCTCGTCAAGGACGAACAGGTTGGGCTCCATTGCGTACGTAGACGCAAGCGCCACCTTCTGCTTCTCGCCGCTTGAAAGATCGAAGATGCTCCGGTTCCTCAAATGCTCGATGGCGAAATCGGCGAAGGCACCCTCGACCTGCGATGCGATCCTGTCGGAAGGTAAGCCCAGGTTCTCGCAGCCAAACGCCACCTCGGACACCGTGTTCGTCGTAAAGAACTGCGATCGAGGATCCTGGAACACCGACCCTACCGTGGCGGCCAATTCGTACGTGGCAAGCTGGCGTACGTCCCTTCCCCCCACCAACACCTTGCCCGACAGGTTGCCCGGGAAGAAATGAGGGATCAAGCCGTTCATCAGCCGCGTAAGCGTGGTTTTTCCGCATCCGCTGCGTCCGGTGGCCAGCACGAACTCGCCTTCGCGAACCGATAGGGCAACATCGTGCAAGGCTGCGCCCTGCGCACCTTGATAGGAAAAGCTCACGTGCTCCATTTCAACGATGTTCATGAAATCATCCTGCTTTCGAAGCATGCTAGAAACGCAGCGCAACCCACCACCGCACCAAGGTACGCGAAATCCCTGAAACGCAGCCGCATCTCAAGCAGGGATCCCCTGACGCCCGGACGTTCGATACCGCGTACGCAAGCCGCGGCAGCAAGCTCCTCGGCAACCTTGACGAACCGCATCATAAGAGGAACCATAACGAACTCCATCATGGTCAAGGGAGCTTTGAGCACGTTGAGAACCGTCAAGGGAATGTTGCGTATCCTCATGGAGTCGCGCATGGCCCCCACTTCCTGCCCGATCGTGGGAAGGAAGCGAAGCGTCACGGCAAGCGTGATGGTAAGGGCGCGCGGCAGCCTGAGCCGTTCGAGCGCGTTCGCCAATTCGCTCGGGCTGACGCTTTTCGTCATCATGAAGTACACGCCGGCAAGGGGCGTGAACTTGAAGAATATGAAAACGGACATGCCCGCCGCAGCCGCAACCGCACCGGGAACGCTCGCAAGCAGAAGCGAAGCCGCCAGCAACGCGCCCGTAACGGCAATCAGCCTCGCGGCGCAGCCGTACAATCCGAAGAACAGCAGCGCGACGACCATGAACGCATCGCTGAGCAAGATTCCCCCGGTAGACCGCACCACGAACAGCAAAACACCGGCAATCGCAACGTGCACGAGCTTCACGCGCGGATCGATGTACCTGATGCAGGCGGGGCTCGCCAAGACGAAAGACTGATCCACCAAACGCTCCTATCTTCGGGATTCCGCAATCGCCCTTTTGGACGAGCGGCTACACCAAGCCGGCCTTTACGAAGTGCTTCCTCAGTATCTTGCGCCCGACAACCCCTCCCGCCGCAGCGCCAACGACGCAAGCGATGACCGACGCGATTCCCAACCAGCTTTTCGCGGTACCGATCAGTTCGTTGAGGTACGTCATGTCAACGCCGGCAGCTCCGCCGGTCGCCTGCTGGATGTACCAATCGGTGAATACGTAGATAGGAGCGATGTCCCCTGCGTAGAATCCCAGCATGAGCACGACGTACGCAATCGCTATGCGCTTGAAGTCGCGATACGAGCCGGAATTGGCTATGGCCTCGGCAATCAGGCCGAATACGATCACGGTAATCAGCAGCGTCTGAGCCCCCATGAGTCCCAGGAGAACCCCCATGACCGCCGACGGAACGAGAAACGCCCCGAACGTGCGCACCTTCACCGCGACAAGCATGAAAAGCGGGCCGCTTGCGAACGCGAACACGGCCGGGTAGAACAAGTACACGACAGGGGTCACGCCGGTCACCATCATAAGAACCATGGCCAGGGCAAACATGACCGCCCCGAAAATGCCCATGAGGGCGAAGTCCTTGATTCCAAGTTTTTTCTTTTCCTGCGTCGCGCTCTCCATCGCATTCTCCTATCGTCGATACGCGGACGTGCCGCTTGTTAGTTAACTAAAACTAACAATAACGAAAGGGCCTCCTCGTTTCTCCCCGAAAACGCTTTTTCCGTACTCCGAAACGCTTGAAACGACAGGTTATTCCCGGAAGCGCCGAGCGTACTCGCCCGGCGTCATGCCGCACCTTCGCTTGAACTGGTCGCCGAAGTGGCTGATGTTGCTGTATCCCGCCATCGCGGCGGAGTCCTTGACCCGGTAACCGCGTTCAAGCAGTTCGCACGCTCGAACCATGCGCCGGTCCAGCAGGTACTGATGGACGGACGTCCCGTAACGCAACTTGAACTCGCTGCGAAGCCGTGATTCGCTCATGAGCGACAGCTTGGCCAACTCGGCAACGGAAACATGCTCGAAGCACCGCTCGTCCAACGCGCGGCGCACGCGCTCCAAAGCGTCGACCTCGGCCAACGCCGGCCTGCACGCACCGCCGTCCGATCCTGCTTCGGGCACAACCTCGCTCAGAAGCGCCGAAACGATCTCGAGCACCTTCCCCTCAAGATACAGCGCCTTCAGATCATGGGAGTACGAACAGCTCAGAAGATCGTGCACGAGAGGCTCGATCGAACGCGAAGGCCGAACCTTCTTCACGCAAGAAGACGGTTCTCGACAATCGGCGACGAAGCCTCTGTCCGCAAGACGGCGCATCACCGACCCGAATCGACCGGGATGCAGGTCTATCCCCATGCCGAACGAACGCCTGCTCGCCTCGTAGCGGTTCTCGAACGCGAATGCGCCGTTGCGGTACACGCAGCAATCGCCGCGCTCGAGTCGCACCCCGCCGCGCTCGCCCACCTTCCGCCACTCGAGCTCGCCCGAAAGACAGAAGGTGAGCGAGAACGTCTCGCGCACTGCGCGCTCAACCAAGGCGACGTCTTCGCGAAACGTCACATCGCCCACGTACACGTCTATCCCCGAGCACGGGGATAGACGCCGATAGTAACCCGACCCTAGGTCGGGGGCTAAAGGCACGACAACGTCCACCGCGCTTCGAGCAAATTGCGAAGACAGCGTCTTCGCGCGGGCGTCCGCTGCGCCGTCTTCGCGCACAAGCCCGTATTCGGTAGCGAGCACGGCCGACCGCATCCCGCCGTGCGCTACGAGCCCGAAGCAGTCGCAGGCACGCCGCTCGACACGCCGCCCAGCTTCCAGCCGATCGCCTTCTCGCGCATGCCCACGAAGTCGGCGTAGATGCCCCGCTGGCGAATCAGCTCGTCGTGCGTACCGCGCTGCGCAACACGCCCCCGGTCAAGCACGATGATCTGATCGGCATTGCGAACGGTCTTCAACCGGTGGGCGATCATGATAACGGTCCTGTCGCGCGTGAGCGCTTCCACCGCCCGTTGCAAGTCGCGCTCGTTCTCCGGGTCCACGTTGGCCGTAGCCTCGTCCAAGATGACAATGGGAGCGTCCTTCAAGATGGCGCGCGCAATGGAGATGCGCTGCCGCTCGCCGCCCGACACGGTAGCGCCGCCCTCCCCCAAACGCGTCTCGTACCCCTGGGGCAGCTTCTCGATGAACTCGTGGCAGCATGCTTTCCGAGCAGCCTCCTCGACCTCCGCGCGCGAGGCGTTCGGGCGACCGAACCTGATGTTGTTCTCAACGGTGTCGTCGAACAGGTACACGCCCTGAAACACCATCGAGAAATTGGCAAGCAGGTCGTCCACCTTCCAATCGCGCACATCGGTGCCGCCAAGCGTGATGCGCCCCTGGTCAACATCCCAGAATCGTGCGATCAACTGGGTGAGCGTGGTCTTGCCCGACCCCGACGGCCCCACGATGGCGCACGTGGTGTTCTGCGGAATGGCCAGGGAGACCCGGTCGATCACCGTACGATCGCCGTACCCGAACGAAACGTCCTGCACCTCGATGTCAAGGTTGCGCGCGCACGAGACGCCTGCTCCTTCGCTCATGGCCGGCGTGGCTATCATGTCGTTCACCTTGTCCATGCAAATGTCGATCTGACGCAGCAGGCTGGCGAACAAGCCCGAGGCTTCCAGCTTCCCGTACACCATGAACGACGCGACGATGGCCACCAGGCACACGCCTGCATCCATGGTCCCCTGAATCCAGAACCACGCGGATGCCAGGCACATCGCCACGCTTGACGTCTTCGTTACCAGCGCCTGCAAAATGGCGAACCCCATGAAGCGCAGCTCTATCGCCACGTTCATGCGCTCGCATTCGGAGATAGCCGCATCAAGGCGCCGCTCCGCGTCCCCCGTCAGCGAAAACGCGCGCACCACGCTCATTCCCTGAACGTATTCCAAAACAGCGCCCACGATAGCGCTCTGAGCCGCCACGCGTCGGCCGGACACGTTGCGCGCCGCGCGCTGCATCCAGGCGTTGACCAGCAGAAAAACAGCAATCGTGGCCACGACCACCAGCCCAAGGCGCCAATCGAAGAACACCAGCATCACCGCGACGATCGCCGAGAACACAAATCCCGAAATGACGTTCATGTACACCTGGCCGCCCGCGTTCTGCACGTCGTCGAGCGTGTTGGTCATGGTCGACGCGATGTCGCCCAGGCTGTTCTCGTTGAAGTAGCCCATGGGAAGGTAGCGCATGCGATCGCCGATCTGCGTACGCTTCTCGCCCGTCATGGAGAAGTTCCCCTTGCAGAAATTCCTGCTCTTGAAATGCATCGTGACGAAACATCCGACGATGCTCCCCAGCATGATGAGCAGCGACGTCCACAGCGTGGACTCCGTCACGGCTCCGTCCGCTAACGCGAGCAGCACCACGGCAAGCGCCATCATCTGCCATGCTTCGAAGAACGAGTTGAGCACCGACCACACCATTCCGCGCTTCAGGTAGGCAACGTAGCTGCCCCCGAAGGCGAAGTACTTCTTAAACGTTGACAACATGCTGATCTCCCTTGTCCGACTCGGCAAGCGTTGCGTCTTTGGCGTCGATATGCGCGTTGTACATGCCGGCGTACAGCGCACATGATTCCATGAGCTGGGCATGCGTTCCCTCGGCCTCGATGCGCCCATCGTTTACCACCACGATTTTGTCGGCGTCGACGATAGTCGAAAGCCGGTGCGCCACAACAACGAGAGTCTTGCCCGCCACAAGCTGGCCTACCGCTTGCTCGATGACGGCTTCGTTTTCGGGGTCCGTATACGCCGTCGCTTCATCGAGAATGACCACCGGCGAGCATCGCGCGCGCAATGGCAATGCGCTGGCGTTCGCCGCCCGACAAGTGACCGCCCGCACCGCCGACCACGGTTTCGTAACCGTTCTCAAGGCCCTCGATGAACTCATGGCATCCGCTCGCTTTCGCCACGGCCACCACGTCCGCATCGGTCGCGCCCGGCCGTCCCCTGCGAATGTTGTTCATGACCGTATCGTCGAACAGGTAGCTGTCCTGCTCGACAAACGAAACGCACCCGCTCAACTGGGAAGCCGTCATGTCGTTGATCCGCGCGCCGCCTATTGCAACCCGTCCTTCGCCCGCATCCCAAAAGCCCGCAATCAGGCGCGCGAGCGTCGACTTCCCCGAACCCGACGGCCCAACGAGCGCCGTCACCTGCGCCGGTTCGATAACCAGGCTCGCTCCGCGTATCACCTCTTCGCGACCGTAGGAGAACCGCACGTCGTCAAGCTCGATACGGGAGCCCTCCACACGTGCGGGCGTATCGCGACGACGCTGTTCGGGCTGGTAGACAACCGAGGAAATCTGTTCGACCACGGTGCCGATTTGCGCAAGCGTATCGATGAAGTTCATGGCCGCGTACAGCGGCGGGAAAATGGACAGCGACAGCACCGCCAGCACGACGAACGTCGCCGGATCGAGCGTGCCCTGCATAACGAACAGGCAACCCACCGGCAGAACCGTCACCAGCGTGGCCGGCCAAATGGAAAGCCCCAGGTCTTGGAATACCTGCACGTGGCTCATCCAATCGATGAACGAGCGGGAGTAGCGGTCCACCGCCTGGGAGAACTTCTCGTACGAGCTGGCCGATTGCCCGAAAGCCTTGATCACCTCGATGCCGTTAACGTACTCGACCGATGCCGAGTTCATATCCTCCCCCGCCTTGACCGTTTTGTTGTACCACACGGCATAATCCTTCATCATGCCCAGGTATCCCACAAGCCCGACCGGCAGCGTAATCAGCGCCACAAGCGCCATGCGCCAATCGAGCACGAACATGAACACGACCACCGCCAACGGAACAAGCAGGTTCGACGTCATCTCCGGGACAAGATGGGCAAGCGTGGGCTCTATGCTGTCGGTTTTCTCCACCATGATGTTCTTGAGCTTGCCCGAAGGAGTGTCCAGCACGTAGCCCAACGGCACGCGCGTCAGCTTATCGGCTATCCGACGACGAATCATCGAGATGGTAGAGAACGCCGAAACGTGCGACACCGTGGTCGAGGCGTAGTGGAACACGATATGCAGCGCATAGCCCGCGGCGGCCACGCCGCACCAGCCAAGGTAGAAGCCGAACTCGCGCACGCCGCCCAGCACGCCCACGATCATCTGGCCGGCAGCGTAGTACGGCACGATGCTACCGGCCACGCCCACTACCGCCAACACCACCGATAGCGCAAAGCGCGCTCGATTCACGCCGCCAGCCCAGTCAAGCAGCAGGGAAATCGGGTTCGACCCCTGCAGGCCGCCCTTGCGCTCGCTCGACGCCTTCGAGGCATGATGCTCGGTCGAAACCGCACCGCCCGCTGCGGCCTCGTTCCCAACGTCCATACACAGCCCCTTTCCTAAAAGTTATCTATGGTTTACTTTCAGGAGTATAACACTGTTATATGGCAACGCTACTAGAATTTGAGCCTCTTCGTTCCGTCCGATCTTCGACCCTCGCTCGTTTTGCGGGCGCCCCGGCCAGCATGCACGCCGCAGCAGAAAGCCCGCCGTCCATCCCCGCTTCCTTTCGCGCGCAGCGCACTTGTGAAGAAACGGTGAATCCCTCGCCTATTGAAAGCCGCCGCTCGACTTTTCCTAAAAGTTAGCCTAAACTAACAAATGTCAAATGAAGGTGATGCCTTTCCTGATTCCCGAAAAAGCATCGACGCTCCCTTTGACGACTTCTCCTCTTTGCTTTACCGAGCGATGGTGGTTTTCTCTCGTCTGGCCAGCCATCGCAGCGAAGCCCGCAAGGTCCCCCCTCTTGCGGGCTTTCGTCTTTTCTGGATCTGGAGCCAACCCTCTACCCAAGTTCGCGCGTCGCAATGAGCTCGACGTAGCCCGCGTGGAAAAACCGCTCGAGCGACGCGATGAAGGCATGCGCTTCGTCGCGCTTCATGCCGCCGACAAGCGGTTCGAAATAGCCCCGGAAGAACATGCTTGCCAGAATGCGCGCCGTAGCAGGCTCGATGTCCGCGATGGTCTTCCCACGTGCGCGCATCATGCGAACGTAGCGATGGGTGCTCTCCCGCTCAAGCTCGACGAACCTGTCAAGATATCCCTCCCATGCCGTACCCGCCGCTTTTGTCAGAATCAGCACGAACTCATCTTGATGATCGTACACGTAGTCCAGCATGTCATGGATCAGGACCTGCTCGAACCCCTGCATGCCTTGAAGGGTCTGGCGGTCTTCGGGCAAGGTGTAAAACTGCTCCTGCATGGTTGCGTAGCGCCGATACAGCTCGTTTCCCGCAGGTCCAACCAGCGCGTCGAACAACGCCTCTTTGCTGGAAAAGTGCCCGTAGATGGCGCCCGTGGTCACGCTCGCCGCAGCAGCGATCGAGCGAAGCGACGCCTCGGCGAACCCTTTGTCCAAAAACTCCCTCACCGCGCAGTTCAGAATACGCGCGCGAGCAGGCGGTGCGGCATGCTCCGTCGCCTTCGCCGTTGCCCGTCCATCCATCGTCACCATCGGCAGCCCGTCCCATCTTTTCACGTGGCCACCATGATAGCGCATCCGAACCGAACGCACCCGACCGGAGCCGGCTGCCGTCCACGGCGCTCCCAAGCCAGCGCCTGCTTGCCGGGCGCGCCCGAACACCGCGGCAAATCTGCGGTTTTGGCGTGATGGACGCCTGGCGCTTGGGACAACGCCGGCTTTCCTCTATCATGGTCGGGTACCGAAACGAAGGAGCATTCACTATGTGCGGAATCTGCGGGTTCACCGGGGCGAACGAGGCTGACGCGCCCATCCTGAAAGCCATGTGCAACGTCATGGCGCATCGCGGTCCCGACGGCGAGGGCCAGTACCTCGACCAGGGCATCGCGCTCGGGCATCGGCGCTTGTCCCTCATCGACCTTGCGGGGGGCAACCAGCCCATGGTGCGCGCCACCGCCGAGCATGACGCCGCCGTCACGTCCCCCGCCCTTGCAAGCGACGGATCCCCCATCGCCGGGCCCGAAGCCGCCGCGGCGAAGGGCGACTTCGCCATCGTGTTCAACGGCGAGATCTACAACTACCGCGACCTGCGCGCCGAGCTGGAATCCGAAGGCTGGACGTTCAAGACGAACTCCGACACCGAGGTGCTGCTCACCGGCTACCTCGCCTGGGGCGAAAGCGTACTCGACCGCCTGCGCGGCATGTTCGCGTTCGCCATTTGGAACCGCACGACGCGCGAGCTGTTCTGCGCGCGCGATTTCTTCGGCATCAAGCCGCTTTACTACACCGTACAAGAAGGCCGGTTCGTCTTCGCGTCCGAGATCAAATGTATCCTCGAGCATCCCGCTTACCAGCGCGAGCTCAACGAGGAGGCGCTTGAGCAGTACCTGTGCTTCCAGTTCTCGGCTCTGGACGAGACGTTCTTCAAGAGAATCTTCAAGCTTCCGCCCGCGCACTGCATGACCGTGCGCGCGGACGGCTCCATCGCCATGCGCCGCTACTGGCGGCCCACCTACGAATTCGACGAGAACCGCAGCCGCCAGGACACCGTGGACGCCATCGACGCCGCCATGCGCGAGTCGGTGCGCTACCACAACGTGGCGGACGTGGAGGTGGGATCGTTCCTGTCCTCCGGCATCGATTCCAGCTACATGGCCGCGTGCCTGGCCAAGGAAAACCCGGACATCAAAACGTTCACCGTGGGCTTCGCCGAATACGAGGGCGAGCGCGACGAGATCACCTGGGCTCGCGAGCTGGCCGACGAGCTCAAGATCGAGAACAACTCGAAGCACATCTCCGAGGAGGAGTACTGGGCAAGCCTTCCGCGCGTGCAATGGCACATGGACGAGCCTTCGGCCGATCCGAGCGCCGTGGCGCTCTACTTCGTCGATCAAGAGGCCGCTAAAAAGGTGAAGGCCGTGCTGTCGGGCGAAGGAGCCGACGAGTTCTTCGGCGGGTACCGCATCTACCAGACCCCGTTCGCCAACGCGAAGCTGTCCTGGGCGCCGAAGGGCCTGCTGCGCGGCGCGTCGAAAGCTGCACGGGCGCTGGGCGTCCGCGGCGCGAACTACCTGGAGCGCGCAAGCGAGACCGTCGAGGACTGGTACTACACCAACGCGAACGGTGTGGCCTTCAGCCCCGAGGAGCGCGAGCGCCTTCTGCGCCGGCCCGTGCAAGCGTGCTCGCCGCAGAAGCTGACCGCCCCGGTGTACGCCGAGGTCGAAAACCTTGACGAGACTACGCGTATGCAATACGTTGACCTGCACTTTTGGCTGGTAGGCGACATCTTGCTGAAAACGGACAAGATGTCGATGGCGCATTCGCTGGAAAGCCGCGTGCCCTTCCTGGACAAGCAGGTGTTCGACGTTTCGCGCACCATTCCCACGCGCCTGAAAGCAAACGGCGAGCAAACGAAGCTCACGCTGCGCGAAGCGTCCGAGCGCGCTATCCCGAAGGACTGGGCGCAGAAGGAGAAGCTGGGCTTCCCCGTGCCCGTGGTGAACTGGCTGCGCCAGGAGCGCTACTACAACCAGATCAAGGAATGGTTCACCGGCGAGCTTGCAAGCACGTTCTTCAACACCGACGAGCTGGTGAAGCTGCTCGACGAGCACAAGGCCGGAGCCGACCGCTCCCGCAAGATCTGGATCGTCTACATGTTCCTCATGTGGTACAAGATCTACTTCGTGGATCGGAGCATCCCGGACAAGCCCGCCGCCTAGCGAATCGAAAAAACGTAAGGCCCGCCGAGCACAACCGGCGGGCCTTACGTTTTACACCAGCTTGGACGCATCGACGGCCACCAGATGGCCGTGCTCGTCCTCGAACACGCACAGGCCGCCATCGCGGCTTTCGTACAGACGGCGAAACCGCGCGAACGCATCGTGCCGCGCAGCGGGATCGACCGCCCGGCGCGCCTTTCCCTCGTCGGCAGCGCGCGATACGGGCGAGGGCTTCTTGTTCTCGAACATGCTGCACCGCCTTGCGACTGAAAGGTTCCCGTACTTCCTTAGTAGATAACGCGCCAGAACACGAGGCCCTGAGCAGGGGCATTCTCCCCCGCCGCACGTCGATCGCACGCCGCTAGAACCTCGCCCACCCAATCGGCATCGCGCTGGCCGCGCCCCACGGTTACCAGCGTGCCCACGATCGTGCGCACCATGGAATGGAGAAACGCGTTTCCCACCACCTTGATGGTGATGATGTTCTCGCCCATGAACGTTTCGGGGTGAAACGAGATTTCGCGAACATTGCGATGCGTCGGCTTGTCCACCGCGGAAGCCGCCATGCAGAAGCTCTTGAAGTCGTGCTCCCCCAGCAAATGACGAGCGCCCGCCTCCATGGCGGACATGTCCAACCCGCCGGGCACGAACCACGAGAAATCCTTCATGAAGATGGGGGCCGTGCTGTCCACGCACAGATGGTAATGGTACTCGCGCGCTCGCGCGTCGAAGCGAGCCGAGAACCCAGGCTTTTTGGGCTCTACCTCGCGCACGGTGATGCCATCGTGCGTAAGCGCGTTCAGCGACCGGCGCAGCGAGAAGAGCGACCGCCCGTTCAAATCCTCGTCGCTCACGTCGAAGCTCACCACCTGGCCCAGCGCGTGCACGCCCGAGTCGGTGCGCCCCGCGCAGGTGGTTTCCACGTCGCGCCTGAACAGCAGGCACAACGCCTCCTCCAGATTGCCCTGCACCGTCAGCTTGCCCGGCTGGCGGGCAAACCCGCAAAACGGCGCGCCGTTGTACGACAGCGTCAGCGCCAGCGTATGGTCGAGCTGGGGCTTCACGAACGCACCGGGCACACCGCAGGTCTCTGAAGAACAAGATTGTTGGAAAGAAGTAGTCGTATTCATAGCACCCATCATAAACGAAGGCGGCTGCACAACCAAGCGCAACCGCCCTCCCTTGCCAAATCGTCAATCACCGCCGCGCAGTCGGCCCACAGGGCACGCTGCACGTCAAGCGAGTTCCGCACGAGCCGGACGACCCAGCGGGCTGTCCGTGCGAGCCCAGGGCCGCCGAGCGACCGGGCAACGCGCCCTGCGGCCTTACGACGCCCTCCACACCTGCGCGCCGAACAGCTCTTGCAGCTCCGACTTCATAATGGGGCTGTTCGAGTCCACGGTTATGGGCAGTTCGGCGCGGAACTTATGCCCGTCGTTTTGCTGGACGAACAGCACCACGCCGTCGCGACCGGGATACGACTTCAAAATGCGGTTTAACCGCAAGGACTTCGACTGGTCGAAGTCGGCCATCGGCACGCGCAGTTCCAGGTGCGAGGGACGCGCGTCGTCCTCGCTCAGCTCCAGCGCCTCCACCTCGAACGCCATGATCTGGTTGCCGCGGTCGCTGTGCTCGAACTTGCCCTTCACCTTGACGATAGCGTCTTCCTGAATCGCCTCGGCGTTCTCGTCGTACTTGAAGCAGATGCACTCCACATGGCCCGTCGTATCCTCCAACGAGAACGTGGCCATCTTCGTTCCGCGCTTCGTCAGCTTCGTCACCACGGACGAGATCATGCCGATGAACACGGCCGACTTGATCTCCTTCGTGCGCTCGGCCAGATCGCCCAGTTGGAACTTCGTCATGCGGGCGATGTAGTTCTCGTACGGACGCAGCGGATGGTCCGAGACGTAGATCTTCATGATCTCCTTCTCGAACGTCAACAGCTGGCGCTTCGGCCACTCCACTCCGTCCGGAGCGGGAACCTCTTCCTCGAAGCCCGAGTCGGGGTCGTCGCCGAACAGGTCGAACATCGACACCTGCCCGCGCTCGCGGTCCTTCTGACGCTTCGACGCGCTTTCCAGAAGCGGCGTCTCGTCCACGAAGTACATGAGCTGCTTGCGCGTGTAGCCCGTCGAATCGAACGCCCCGCCCTTGATGAGCGCTTCGAGCGTCTTTCGGTTGTAGCACTTCGCGTCCAAACGGTTCACGAAGTCGTGCAGCGACGTGTACGGGCCGTTCGCCTCGCGCTCGGCGATGATCTCGTCGGCAACGTTGCGCCCCACGCCACGCACGCCGACCAGGCCGAAGCGAATGCCCTCTTCAACCGGCGTGAACTCGGCGTTCGACGAGTTGATGTCGGGAGGCAGCACCGGCGTGCCGTTGTGGTTGCAGCTGGAGATATAGCGAATCAAGCGATCGGTGTTGCCCATGTAGCTGGACAGAACGGCCGCCATGAAGTCGTTCGGATAGTGCGCCTTCAAATACGCGGTGCGCATAACCAAGATAGCGTATGCGGCCGAGTGCGATTTGTTGAACGCGTACTTAGCGAACTTCTCGGCGTCTTCCCAGATCTGCTTGGCGATCTCAAGCGAGTAGCCGTTCTCCACCGCGCCGTTGTTCCAGTCTTCCTGCAACCCGCGCATGACGTCGAGCTTCTTCTTGCCCATCGCCTTGCGCAGCTTGTCGGCTTTACCGGCGGAAAAGCCGCTCATGGCCATGGAGATCTGCATGATCTGCTCTTGGTAGACCATGGTGCCGTACGTTTCCTCCAAGATGGGGCGCAAACGCTCGTCGTAGTAGTGAATCTGCGTCTTGCCGCTTGCCACCTTCACGTAGTCGTCCACCATGCCGGATTCCAACGGGCCCGGACGGTTGAGCGCGATCGAGGCGACGATGTCCGAGAAGCGCTTCGGTGGGAGCCGCGCGAACAAGCCCACGTACAGCGCGCCCTCCACCTGGAACAAGCCGTCCATGTTGCCCGACTGCATGAGCACAAACGCGCGCTCGTCGTCGATGGGAATCTCCTCGGGGATCACCTTGGTGCCGAAGCGCGCCTCGATGTTGCGGCACGCGCGCGACAGCACGCCCAGGGTGCGCAAGCCCAAGAAGTCCATCTTCAGCAAGCCCAGGTCAGGCGTGTAATGACCGTCGTACTGCGTGATGATGCCGCCGCCCTTGGTATCGCGCTTCATGGGCACGTGCTCGCTCATGGGGTCGCGGCAGATGATGGTGGCGCACGCGTGCACGCCCTCGCCGCGCACGTGGCCTTCGATGGACTTGGCCGCGTCGATAACGGCCTTCACGTCCTCTTCGGTCTCGTACGCCTTCTTGAGGTCGGGGTTCGTCTCGAGCGCCTTGTCGATGGTGATGCCCAGCTCGTCGCCGATCATCTTCGTGATCTTGTCGCCCGTGCTGTACGGGTAGTCCAGCACGCGCGCCGCGTCGCGCACGGCGTTTTTCGCCTGCAGCTTGCCGAAGGTGATAACGCCGGCTACGTGATCCTCGCCGTACACTTCCTTGATGTGCTCGATGACCTCTTGGCGACGTTCATCCTCGAAGTCGACGTCGATATCGGGCATCTCCACGCGTTCGGGCGAAAGGAATCGCTCGAACAGCAGGCCGTTGGAAAGCGGGTCCAAGTCGGTGATGCCCATGGCGTACGCCACGATGGCGCCTGCGGCCGATCCACGGCCCGGGCCAACGCCGATGCCCTGGCTGCGAGCCCACTCGATGTACTCCTGCACGATCAGGAAGTACGCCGGGAATCCCTGCTGGATGATGATGCCCATCTCGTAGTCGGCGCGCTCTTGCGCCTCCTGCGGCACCGGATCCCCATAGCGCTTGATCAGGCCTTCCTGGACGCGCGTGCGAAACCAGCTGTCCTCGGTTTCCCCTTCGGGCAGCGGGAAGCGCGGCAGAACCGAATCGCGCTCGAGCACCACGTCGCACTTGGCCGCCAGCTCCACCGTGTTGTCGCACGCCTCGGGGAAGTCCTTGAGCGCTTCGCGCATTTCCTCTTCGGTCTTCATGTAGAACTGATCGTTCTCGAAGCGCATGCGGTTCGCGTCGTTCATGGCGCTGCCCGTGCCGATGCACAGCATGATGTCCTGCGCGCGGGCGTCCTCGCGCGTCAAGTAGTGGAAGTCGTTCGTGGCGATGGTCTTGAGGCCCGCGGCCTGAGCCAGCTTCGTCAGCTGATGGTTGAGCTGCGTCTGCGTAAGGCCGGCGTCGGTCATGATGCCTTGGTTCTGCAGCTCGATGTAGAAGTCGCCCGGATCGAAGCAGCTGGCCAGCTTGTGCGCCCACTCCAGCGCCTCGTCGAACTGGTTGTTGTCGAGCAGCTTGGGGATGATGCCCGCGATACAGGCGGACGAGCCGATGATGCCCTTGCCGTACTTCTGCAACATGCTGAAGGTCGTGCGCGGCTTGTAGTAGAAGTTGTCGACGTGCGACTCGCTGACCAGACGAAGCAGGTTGTGGTAGCCCTCGTTGGTCTTGGACAGCAGCAGCAGGTGGTAGAGCTTCGGCTTGACGTCTTTGCGCAGCTCTTCGTCGGTTGTGAAGTACACCTCGCAGCCGTAGATGGGCTTGACGCGGATGCCCGTTTCCTTCTCGACCGCGTCGCACGCGTCGCACAGCTCGGGCACGCCGGACATCACGCCGTGGTCGGAGATCGCCACGGCAGGCATGCCCAGCTCAGCTGCGCGTTTGACCATGTCCTTCACATGCGTCGCGCCGTCAAGCAGCGAGTATTCGGTGTGGTTGTGCAAGTGGACGAATGCCATAGCTTATGCCTCAAATCAGATAGGGATGCGCTGGATTTATTGGTAGCCATGATACCAGCATTGCGCGAAAAGATGTTCGAACAAACCATGGATTTTCGCAAGGGGCAAGCCGAAGAGCGCCCTCGCATCGCACGGGCACGGCCCGCCCCGCATGCAAAAGCCCCCGACCCTAACGGATCGGGGGCTTGCGTCTTGCTTCGATGGCGGCTTTCAGCCGTTGCGTTGCCAAGCGACCTCAAGCCGCACGTCGCAGGTTCGCCTTGAGCGACCTAGCTGACAGCTTTCAGCTGCACGTCGCACCACGCCTTGTCGGCATGAAGCGTCGTTTTGGCGGCATCCCCTTCGGCCAAGCCCGCAAGCTCGGCCTCGATGGCTGCCAGCTGCTCGCGCACCTGCGCGGCATCGATCTCGGCAACAGGAAGCGCACGGTCGGCCAAGACGATAACCTTATCGTCCGTAACCTCCACGTAGCCGCCCTGCAGCGCGTAGTGCCTAACCTCTTTGTCAGAGGCTCCCGTCACGCGCGCCACGCCGTCGGCGAGCACCGACACGAGCGGCGCATGTCCGCGCAGAAAGCCCATCTCGCCTTCGACGCCGGGCACGACGACGAACTCGGCCTCTTCAGAGACCAGCTTCGCCACCGGCGTCACGATGTCGCACATGAATCCAGCCATTTACGCGTCCTTCTTCATCGCTTCGTACGCAGCGTACACGTCCTCGATGGAGCCCTTCATGCGGAAGCACTGCTCGGGAATCTCGTCGCATTCGCCGTCGAGAATGGCGGCGAAGGAGCGGATGGTGTCCTCAAGCTTGACGTACTTGCCCGGCAGGCCCGTGAACTGCTCGGCCACGTGGAAGCACTGGCCGAAGAACTGCTGCGCCTTACGAGCGCGGTTCACGATCTTCTTCTGGTCCTCGGACAGCTCGTCCATACCCAGGATGGCGATGATGTCCTGCAGGTCCTTGTAGTTCTGCAGCAGCTCCTGGATGCCGACGGCTACGCGGTAGTGCTCGTCGCCGACGATCTGCGGGTCGAGCGCGCGGGAGGTGGACTCCAGCGGGTCGACAGCCGGGTAGATGCCCAGCTCGGAGATCGAACGGGACAGAACCGTCTTGGCATCGAGGTGCGTGAACGTCGTGGCCGGCGCGGGGTCGGTCAAGTCGTCAGCGGGCACGTACACGGCCTGCACCGACGTGATGGAGCCGGTGGACGTGGACGTGATGCGCTCCTGCAGGTCGCCCATCTCGGTAGCCAGCGTGGGCTGGTAACCAACGGCGGACGGCATGCGGCCCAGAAGTGCGGACACTTCGGAACCGGCCTGCGTGAAGCGGAAGATGTTGTCCACGAACAGCAGAACGTCCTGGCCCTGGTCACGGAAGTACTCAGCCTCGGTCAGGCCGGCCAGACCGACGCGCAGACGCGCTCCCGGGGGCTCGTTCATCTGACCGTACACCAGGCAGGTCTTGTTGATAACGCCCGAGTCGCTCATCTCGAGGTACAGGTCGGTACCCTCGCGAGTACGCTCGCCTACGCCCGTGAAGACCGACGTGCCGCCGTGCTCCTGGGCCAGGTTGTTGATGAGCTCCTGGATGATAACGGTCTTGCCGACGCCAGCGCCGCCGAACAGACCCGTCTTGCCGCCCTTGACGAAGGGCTCGACCAGGTCGATGGCCTTGATGCCGGTCTCGAAGATCTCGGTCGTCGTGGAAAGCTCGTCGTAGTCCGGAGCCGGACGGTGAATCGGCATGTAGCCGGACACCTCGGGCATCGGCTTCTCGTCGACGGGCTCGCCCATGACGTTCCAAATGCGACCAAGCGTTTCGGGGCCGACGGGCATCATGATCGGATGGCCCGTATCGGTCACCTCGACGCCGCGGACAAGACCGTCCGTCGAGCTCATAGCCACCGAACGGACAAGGTTGCCCGGCAGGTGGGTTTCGACCTCGAGGACGAGATGGATCTCGCCCGCCGGGGTCTTCGCATCAACCGTCAGCGCGTTGTAAATCGCCGGCAGCTGATCGGGAGGAAATTCGACGTCAACAACAGGGCCGACGATACGCACGATGCGTCCGGTAGCGCCTTTGCTGGCTTCGATCTCCTCCTTAGTAAACATGTGTTCAGCCATTTAATCCTCCAAAGCCGCTGCGCCACCGACGATTTCCGAAATCTCGGTCGTGATAGCGCCCTGGCGTACGCGGTTATACAGTCTGGTCAACGTTTCGACCATTTCGGTAGCGTTTTCCGTCGCCGACATCATGGCGTTGCGACGCGCGCCCTGCTCGGCCGCAGCCGAGTCGATAAGCGCATGGTAGAGCGTCGTGCGCACGTAAGCCGGCAGAAGCTGGTCGAGAACGGCCTCGGCGCTCGGCTCGAAGATCACGTCGCCCTCGGGCTTCGCTTCACTGTCGGCCGCTACGCCGTCGTCAGCCAGTTCGGCCTTGAGCTTCTCCGTGTCGACGGGCAGCACGAGCTCCTGGCGAAGCTGCTGCTCGGCAGCGTTCTTCGCGTGGTTGTACACGACGATAACCTCGTCGATGTCACCGTTCACGTAGCCGTCGATGGCGAAAGTGGCAACCGAAGCAGCCTCTTCCACCGTAGGATCGGCGGACAGATCCGCGAACGAAAGCACCGGCTGCACCTTGCGGTAGGTGTAGTACCCGACGGCCTTCTTGCCGCAGGCGACGACCTCGACGGTCGCGCCCGCCGCCTGCTTGTCCTTCATGAGGCGATCGACGTGCCGCAGCACATTGCTGTTGAAGCCGCCGGCCAGACCGCGGTCGGACACGACGACCACTACGAGCACGTTCTTGACCTCGTCGTGCTTGCGCAGCAGCGCGTTTTCAGAGCCACCTACACGCTTGGCAACGTTGGCCAACATTTCGACCATGGAGTCAGCGTAAGGCGTGGAAGCCGCGACGCGCTCTCCAGCGCGACGGATCTTCGCAGCCGCCACCATCTCCATGGTGCGCGTGATCTGCTTCGTCGAGGAGACGGAGCTGATACGCCGTTCTATGTCGTGAAGGTTGGGCATAGTCTACCTGCCTTAGGAAGCCGTGGGTGCGAACTGCAGCTTGAAAGCCTCGATCGCAGCGTTCAGGTCGGTTTCGATGGCATCGGTGAACTTCTGCTCCTTCTCGAGAGCCGCGACGATCTCCGCCTTGGAGGCGTGGATGTAGTCGAGCAGCTCGCCGCGGAAGCGGACGACGTCGCACACCGGGATGTCGTCAAGGTAGCCGCGCGCACCCGAGTAAATGGCGATGGCCTGGTCCATGACGGGCATCGGCACGTAGCGACCCTGCTTCAAGAGCTCGGTCATGTGAGCACCGCGGTTCAGCTGGTCCAGCGTGGCCTTGTCCAGGTCGCTGCCGAACTGCGTGAACGCCTGAAGCTCGCGATAGGCGGCCAGGTCGAGACGCAGCGTACCGGCAACCTGCTTCATAGCCTTGACCTGCGCGGAACCACCAACGCGCGACACGGAAATGCCGACGTTGACAGCGGGGCGCTGGCCCTGGAAGAACAGGTCGGTGGACAGGAAGATCTGACCGTCGGTGATGGAGATGACGTTGGTCGGGATGTAGGCGGACACGTCGCCAGCCTGCGTCTCGATCACGGGCAGAGCCGTGAGGGAGCCCGCGCCGTACTCGTCGGACATCTTGACCGCGCGCTCGAGCAAGCGAGAGTGCAGGTAGAAGATGTCGCCCGGGTACGCCTCGCGTCCCGGCGGGCGGCGCAGCGTCAGCGACATCTGACGATAAGCCACAGCCTGCTTGGACAGGTCGTCGTAGATGCACAGCACGTGACGGCCCGGGTTGTCGGCGGAAGCCGGCTTGCCGTCCTCGCCGTTGTACATGAAGTACTCGCCGATGGCGGCACCCGCCATGGGGGCGATGTACTGCAGCGGAGCGGAGTCGGAAGCCGAGGCGTTCACGATGATCGTGTACTCCATGGCGCCGTGGCGCTCCAGCGTCTCCACCAGGCCGGCGACCGTGGACGCCTTCTGGCCGATAGCGACGTAGATGCAGATCATGTCCTTGCCCTTTTGGTTGATGATGGCATCAACCGCAATGGCCGTCTTGCCGGTCTGGCGGTCGCCGATGATCAGCTCGCGCTGGCCGCGGCCAACGGGGATCATCGAGTCGATAGCCAGGATACCGGTCTGCATCGGCTCCTCAACGGGCTGGCGCTGAATAACGCCGGGGGCCTTGAACTCGACCGGGCGCATGCCGTCGGCCTTGATGGGGCCCTTGCCGTCGATAGGCATGCCGAGCGGGTTCACCACGCGGCCGAGCATACCCTTGCCCGACGGGATCTCCACGATACGACCGGTGGTCTTGACCTGGTCGTTTTCCTTGATTGCGGTGACGTCACCAAGCAGCACGGCGCCGACTTCGTCCTCTTCGAGGTTCTGAGCCATACCGTACACGGTCTGGCCGTTGGAACCCACGAATTCGAGGAGCTCGCCCGCCATGGCGTCTTTCAGGCCGTCGACGCGCGCGATGCCGTCGCCCACCTGGATGACGGTACCCACCTCGCGAGATTCGACGCTCGTGTTCAACGCATCAAGCTGCTTGCGCAGTGCATCGTCAATAGACTGTGCGGTGATTTCAGTCACTAGCATTCACCTCCATCTGTTGATAGTTTGAGCACGTTGCGAGCGCTTTCCAACTGCGACTTGACGCTGGCGTCGATTCGCTTGCCGTTTGCACTCATCAATATGCCGCCGAGCAGAGACGGGTCGATGTGCTCTCGCAGCACTACGTTCGTCCCCAGGTCGGCTTGCGTTTTCTTTACAATGACCTCGCGCAGATGATCGTCCAGTTCGACGACGGTCGTGACGTCGACGACGGAGACGTTCAACTTGCGTTCGAGCGCCTCTCCATAGCTAACCCATACGCGCGACAGCAACGCGAAGTCCCCGCGCTCTGCCATAACGGCCAGAACATCGACGAGGACGGGATTCGCCTGCGCAAACACCCTGCGCGCAAGCTCATTCCTCTGCTCGGGCGTATAGGAGCTGTCCTCCAAGGCATCGGAGAGATCCATGTTCGAACGCACGATACGAACAATGCGCTCAGCTTGGTCGCGAACTTCCAGGACGGCGTCTTGGCCGCCTGCAACGTACGCGCCCTCCAAGAGGACCGACGCATACGTCGCGACCTTTTCCCTTTGAACATGGCGGTTAGTTGGCATTGAAACTGCCCGCCTCGTTCACGTAGCGCTCGATGATCTTACGATGCTCGTCGTCGCCCAGATCCTCGCCGATCAGGCGGGACGCAACGGCAACGGACAGATCGGCGACCGAACCCTGAAGCTCGGAGATAGCGGCCTTCTTGTCAGCCTCGATGGCGGCATGCGCCTTCTCGATCATGACGGTGGCCTCGGACTGCGCCTTGGCGGTGATGTCCGCCTTCACAGCCTCGCCGGTCTTCTTCGCGTCGGCAACGATCTGAGCAGCCTGGCTCTTCGCATCTTCCAGCTGGGACTTGTACTCTTCCAGCACGCGTTCGCTCTCGATGCGCGCCTGCTCAGACTTCTCAAGGGACTCCTTGATGGTCTGCTCGCGCTTCTCGAGCATGTCGTTGAACTTCGGCCAGCCGAACTTGGCAAGCACGAACCACAGCACCAGGAAGGCGATGAGCATCGGGACGAATTCCACCATGTTCGGCAGAATCGCGCTGATACCCGCAGCGCTCTCCCCTTCGCTGGCGAACGCGAGCGCAGGGAAAGCAAACGTCATGCTGCCCGCGGCGAGCACGGCAGAACCCGAAAGGGCCGTTGCTTTTTTCGCTCTAACTTTCACTACGTAACCTCCTTTGAGCCCGTATCCGGCTATTGGTTCCGAATAAGGCCTGGTTACATGATGAAGGCGACAACAAGGCCGATGAGGGCAAGAGCCTCGGCGAGAGCTGCACCGATGATGAAGTTCGTAAACATACGACCCTGCAGTTCGGGCTGGCGAGCGGTCGCAACGCAGCAGCCGTAGCAGGCGATGCCGATACCGATGCCAGGGCCGATGGCGCCAAGGCCGTAGCCGACGACTTTAAGAGCCGAGAGTACGAGAGCGATTTCCACTTGGTTCCTCCTTTTACACGGTTTCGAGACCTCCCCGAAACCTCCTGCTTTATTCCCTAGCCGGCCATCCGGGCCGACCAAGTAACCGAATGAGAACGCCGCGCGAACGGGCGGCTTGCGGGCCTAGTGCTCGCTCGTTGCCAGGCTGATGTACACAGCCGACAGCGTGGTGAACACGTACGCCTGCAGAAACGCAACCAGAACTTCGAGCGCGTACATGGCGATGAGCAGCGCCATCCAGCCGACCGGCGGCAAGAAGAACAGGAAGTCGCCCTGCAAGCCGGCGCTGATGAACACGCTCGTAGCCAGCGCGAAGATGCCCAGAACCATGTGACCGGCGAACATGTTGCCGTAGAGTCGCACAGCCAGCGTGAGCACGCGCAGCACGAGGGAGATGAACTCGAAGAACCAGATGACCGGGACCATGACCTTCGGCAGACCGGACGGCGCGATGGACTTGATGTAGCCCCAGCCGCCATGAGCCTTGATGCCCCAGTAGTTGAAGTACACGAACGAAATGGCGGCCAGCGCCCACGTGATGCTGATCGATCCGGTAGCGGCCTTCGATCCCGGGATAAGGCCCACGAAGTTGCAGATCAAGATAAAGAAGAACATCGTAGCCAGGAACGGCAGGTGCTTCTTGTAGCCATGACCGATAGCGCCCTCGCCCATATCCTTCTTCACGAACTCGTAGCCGTACTCGACCATGTTGGCGAACTTGCTCTTGGGAACCAGCGTGAGACGCCTTCCCACCGTCAGCACCACCACCAGGGTGATGATGAAGCACAGGATCATGTACAGGGTGTACTGCGTCACTCCCCCGAACACGAACGTCGAGTCGAACGAGTGCTGAAGGTGGACAGCATCCTGCGCAAGGATTTCAAGTGGATTCACGTAACTAACCTTTCCGTTCTACTTCCGGACCAACTTCACCACACCGAAGCCGATAGCTGCGACGCTCAGCGCCAGCACCTCGGCCAAAGCAAACGAAAGCACAAGCTCGCGAGCGAATACGATGCAGGCCATGACGGTGGCGAACAAGATGAGGAACGAAGCGAATACACTGAGCAGCAGAATGCCCATGTGCCCCAAATTACTGGTTTTGGTGACCCGCTTTGTCATACGAAGTCCGAAGATCAAAGGCAAAAAGCCCGCGATTCCCGACAACGCCCCCAGAACAATCGCTCCTACCATAACCCGCTTTCCCACTCACGCGCACGCTTGCGCATCCTACCAATTAAAACCGCTATGCATGATAACGGAATTTCCTGCTCCTCTTACGATAAGGTAACAGAAACCTACAATTTTTTGGTGAGCGGAAGCATAAACCGGCTAAAAAAATGCATAAATCAAGCGTCAGCGGTAGGCGAAACTGAATATTCTTCAGACGCAGATGAGGAGGATCCCCGACAGCTCAAGCCGCCGGGGATCTTTTAGCCTTCGAAAATGCGAAGCTGCATGCCCGCCTCTTCGAGCATGGACATGGCCAGCTCGTCGGGATACGGATTCTGGTACACGATCTCTTCGATGCCCGCGTTGATGAGCATTTTCGCGCACACCACGCACGGCTGCGTGGTGATGTAGATGGATGCGCCCGTGATGTTGATGCCGTAGCGAGCAGCCTGGATGATGGCGTTCTGCTCGGCATGCAGGCCGCGGCAGATCTCGTGGCGCTGCCCGCTGGGAACGCCGAGCTGCTGGCGCAGGCATCCGGTTTCCGCACAATGGCGCATGCCGGTGGGGACCCCGTTGTATCCCGTGGCCAGGATGCGGCGATCCTTCACGATGACGGCCCCCACCCCGCGACGCAGGCACGTGGTGCGGGTTGCCACCTCGTTGGCAAGCTTCATGAAGTACTCGTCCCAGCTGGGACGATGATCGAGCGGCTCGGTCATGGTTTTCATCCTTCCTGGTCCAGCAAAGTCAGCGAGAAGCGTCGAGGTGTCCGAGATCGCCCCGTTTTGCGGCCGAGCGTGCTTTTGCACGTGAGGGTAAGCGAAAAAGGGGCGAGGTCGGGCGCATCGGCGCTTCGCAGCGTCGAGCAGTTCCGCCGTCCGGCAGGACGGCGGAACGTTACTTGGTGCCGAAGATACGGTCGCC
>ERZ836760.1119-NODE-1119-length-32238-cov-4.231551_pt1 | contig 32238 bp, 28 predicted proteins | sample MGYA00519941_ERZ836760 | MGnify/ENA primary metagenome ERZ836760 (study PRJEB31850, sample SAMEA3708807) | human gut metagenome | biome: human gut; feature: human-associated habitat; material: faeces | place: China | collected 2014 ... | reverse complement strand
ATTATCATCACATAAAATCAGTCGCAAGTCAGCCCACGGATTATGGAGCATTTACATTGCATCGATATAAAGCACCGGATAGACATCGGAAAGGGGGCGGTTCTGCCGTAAACGCTTCATACTCAGTACCCAAACACGTTAAGGGCCGTTTTCACGGCCCTGCACTATTTTACTGGCTTACGAATGGATTCCGGCAGTTTCGGCGACCATGGAAGCAGCTCTTCAATAAAAAGCCTGTTTTGGTTGGCCATATGTTTCGGAATCTCTGTCAGCAAATATTCAAAGTAATCGTATGGTTTTAAGTAATTCGCCTTTGCGGTTTCCGCTATGCTGTAGATGATGGCCGAGCTTTTGGCTCCATTTATTGTGTCTATCATCTGCCAGTTCTTACGGCCGATGCAGAATCCACAGATTGCACGTTCACTGGCATTGTTGTCAATGGGCACTTCGCCATCCGACAGAAATACCCTGAGATATTTTTCCTGATTCAAGGCATAGGTAAAGGCTGCTCTGAGTGTACCCTTTCGCTCAATCAAAGGCTCATTCTGTTTCAGATACGCAAACAATGCATCCACCAATGGTTTTACTACCACTTGTCGCTGCATACGCCGTTCCGGGGCACTCAGGTCTTTCAGTTTTCCTTCTTCGCGGTAGATGGCCTGGATCTGCTTCATGATCAGGTACAATATGGATTCTTTTTGGTGCTCTTTTGCAATGGTCTGCATGGCATCATCAAATCCACGTCTGCAATGGACCCAGCAGCCGGCTATTGTAAGATCATCCATTCGTTTTTCCGCGGTATGATACACCTGATATCCGTCTGTGACACAGATCCCTTTGTAATCCTTTAAGAACTTTCTAGGATGTTCTCCTGAACGGGTATTCTGATAATCATACAAGATAATCTGCTGCTCTTTATTCATAAAACCTGAGCGGTAGACCCACATGTAGCTTTTGGCTCCGGCATCACGTCCATCCCGTTTTACAAGAACCGGTGTTTCGTCTGCCTGAATGACATGGAAGTCGTATAGCTTCTCGTGAAGCCGGTCATATAAGACTCCCAGATATTCTTCCGATAGACGTATCATCCAGTTAGCCATGTTCCTCCGGTCAATGGTCAGGCCATACCGCTCGAACTCCTTTTCCATACGGTGCAGGGGGATTCCATTCACATATTTGGCGTTCATGATGGCTGCGCCAAGACTTGCGGATACCAGGCTCCCTCTGAGAAGGCTGGACGGATGCGGTGCTTTTACCACGCGGTTGTCTTTTTGGCTTGAATAAAGTAAGCGCCTAAATATTGGGTGGATTGTAAATTAACTCTGCTCCCCCCATAATGGTAGTCAGGTAGTATTTTACTACACTTTCATTTGGGAGAGTGACTATGGCCAAATACAATCCACGCCGTTCTGGTTCGGAATGGCTCCAACTTATTACCGAATGCCGCCAGAGCGGCATGCCCGATAACGTATGGTGCGAACAGCACGACATTCCCGTGAGTAGCTTTTATAATGCTGTCACCAGACTCAGGAAGGAGGCCTGTGTTATTCCGGAATCGGCGGCATTGTCCGGCAGCGCACATGCTCTGGACTTCACATCCCACCAGGATGTTGTCCGGGTTAACATGTGCCCGAATCCAATGACAGCCACCCCCTGCACAGATGGACCAATGGCTGCAGCGCACCTTGACAATCCACATACAATCGAGCTTATGACAGGCGGGATTACCGTAAAGATCAGCAATTCAGCAGATCCCGCCCTACTTGCAGCGGTATTCCGGCTGCTGAAAGGGCTGCCATGTTAGCCGACCTCTCCAGCGTGGACGCAGTTTACATTGTCTGCGGCAGGACCGACATGCGCAAGTCGATTGATGGGCTCTGTGCGATTATACAAGAGCAGTTTTCCATGGACATCAGCCATGCCCTCTTCCTGTTCTGCGGCCGCAGGTGTGACCGGATCAAAGCAATCATGAGAGAGCCGGATGGTATCGTCCTGATTTACAAGCGGCTGACTGCCCAGGGGCACTACCGCTGGCCAAGGGATAAATCCGAGGTACGCAGTCTCACATGGAAGGAGTTCGATTGGCTGATGTCGGGGATTGATATCGACCAGCCAAAAGCAATCCGGATGTCCTGAAAAATGGCGGCCTTCAGCGTGGAAAGTGTATGGTCAGATGCCGGAAAACCACGTATTTTCAGCACTTTCCGGCAACGGTAATGCTGTAAATATCCCACGTTTTGTGCTATAATCAAGGTATCAAAAACAAGGGAAAAAGTGATGGCAGACAGTGTACGGGACATCCAGCTGCGGGAGCTGAAGGACACCATTTCAGAACTGAGTAAGCGAATCAAAACGCTGCAGCAGACGATCGAGACAGCCAATACACGTGAGGCTGCACTGCGTCAGGAGCGCGACAACCAGAAAGAACAGATCGACTATCTGACGAAGCGCCTCTTTGGTGTATCCAGTGAAAAGGGGAAATGCGAGGTTCCCGGACAGCTGAATCTGTTTGATGAGCCTGAAACAACGGCCGCCCCGGATCTGGCAGCAGATCTTGCTGAAGAAGAGCTCCTCTCCCGGGAAGCACCAGAAATGAAGCCCCGAAAGAAACGCGCTGCCAATACAGACCGTCTAAAGGGTCTGCCGGTTGAGCAGTTCTTTCTTGATGTCCCAGAAGAAGAACGTATATGCCGTGAGTGCGGTACCCCGCTGGAAAAGATCGGCACGGAATTCGTGCGCAGGGAGCTGGATTTTATCCCGGCAAAGGTAAAGGTCATAGAGTATTACAGCGTGAACTATGGGTGCCCGAAATGCCGAAAGGAAGCGGAACTCCCACAGATCCAAAAGGGAAAGGATGGGCATGCGCATATGATTCACGGGATGGCGAGTGCTGCTACCGTTGCATGGATTATGTACCAGAAGTACTTCAACGGAATGCCTCTGTACCGCCAGGAGCAGGACTGGAAACAGTGTGGCGCAAATATCAGCCGAACCACGTTCGCGAACTGGATGATTGCAAATGCACAGGATTTCTTCCGTCCAATGTATGAGTACCTGCACAAGAAACTTCTTGCCAGATCATTTGCGATGGCGGATGAAACGCCGGTACAGGTACTGAACGAACCGGGACGGCGTGCGCAGACGAATTCCTACATGTGGCTGTTCCGCAGTGGAGAAGACGGAGAACCACCAATCATCATCTACAAGTATTCGCCGACGCGGGCTGGGGACAATGCGAAGGAATTCCTGGAAGGGTTCCTTGGATATCTGATGTGCGATGGGTACAGCGGCTACAACAAAGTACCGGGTGCAAAGAGGACCGCCTGCTGGGCGCATGTACGCAGATATCTGATCGACGCGATTCCCAAGGGAAAGCAGCTTGACTACACGCAGGCATCCGTCCAGGGGGTGATGTATGTCAATCGGCTCTTTGAACTGGAGGATAAGATCCGGCGGAAACACGCGGGGAACTATGAGGCCATCCGGCAGGCTAGACTCGAAAAAGAGAAGCCTGTTGTGGATGGATTCTTGGCATGGCTGAAACAACAGGCACCGACCAGAGGTTCCCGAATGGCAAAAGCGGTCACTTATATCCAGAATAGAGAGCCATATCTGACCACCTATCTGGAAGATGGAAAATGCAGCTTTTCAAACAACCTGAGCGAGAATGCGATCCGACCGTTTGTCGTAGGTCGTAAAGGCTGGCTGTTCAGCGATACGCAGGCAGGGGCAGAGACAAGCGCGATCATCTACACAATGGTAGAGAATGCGAAGGCAAACGGAGTAAACGTCTACCAATATCTGAAACTACTGCTGGAAAATCAGCCGAATGACCGGATGTCAGACGCAGAAATGGAGAGACTCGCTCCATGGAACCCGGAAATAAAAGCACTTTTGGAATTCCAATCTGCTAAGGAACCCAAAAACAATTAAATCATACGTGAATTGTCAAGGTGCTTGGATCGCTTGGTGCGACCGGAGTGTTCTGGAGTTTGAGAGTAAAAGATTACTCCCTGCCATAAGAGCTACCGCCTAAAATTTTGGCGCTTACTGAATAAACTCCGATATGGTGTTCGTCCACTTCAACCTTAGCAGGGACAAAACGGTAATGTTTCATCACAGCGTCCTGAAGCTGCTTCCAGCCCTCCTCTCCGAATTCCAGCGTAAGCTGTCCGGCGCTCAGATAATGATCAACCCTGTTAACAGGCAGACCGGATATGTGTCCCTCTTTCCTTCCAGCCGGTTTTACACCGCGGGTTGGTTTGACCTCCAGGTCTTCCGGTTCCGGAATGGCCATGTTGCTGATGGCTTCAGCCTCATTAAAAAAGAGGATGTTGCCATCAACTTCCTTGGAGCAGATCTGACCCGCATCTGTCATCTTTTCTGAGGAACGGCCAAAACGGGCCTGTTTATTCAGAATAAGCTGTTCCATCATGAGCAGCATTTTTTCATTGAGCTCATGGGTCTCTTTCATGAGGGATTCCAGCTGTTCCTGAAGATTCAGGTACATCTGTACAAGGAAAGACTTATCAAGCGTATTCAGTTGATCTTCTGTATACTTTTTAGCCATAATCGGAACTCCAGTGTTTTCTAGTTCTGATTATAGCAGATACCGCGTATTTCCGCCAATCCGTAGTATTTCCTCTTTCGTCATAATGACGGGGGATAATCCATGTGAGAGGTTTAAATCGCCCGGTTTCTCACAATCGTTATCCACACCAGCTGCAACCGCCAGGACCTCGTTGAAGAGATCATGCATCAGAGAATGAACGGTTTGTGGATAACCGGGGAGAACTTCCGGTTTCCTGCTTTTTAAGATGAATTTTAATTGATTTATTTTCAGCGTATTGCACAATGCTACATAACAGAAGGAACCGTCTTTAAAGTTTCGATGGGATGCCTGGCAAAGACCTCCAGGCCCTGCATAAGAGCCTGGTATTGGTCAACTGATATCTCTCGGGCTTCATGAGCGGAACGGGGCCAGTTAAACGAACCATTATCAACGCGTTTGTAGCAGAGAAGGAATCCATCCCCTTCCCAGATCAGTGCCTTAATCCTGTCACAGCGCTTGCCGCAGAAAAGGAAAATAGTATTCTCATCGTAAGGATCCAGATGGAACTGGAATCTTATGATACCAGCCAGTCCTTCGATCCCCCTGCGCAGGTCGGTGTAACCTGTGGCAATGTAGATCTTTTTGAAATTCCGGGTATTACTCAGCATGGGACATCACCTTAAGTACCGCGTCCACCAGCTCAGATGGTACTGTTGGAAGAAGCTGCAGCGTTAATCCGTTTTTGCCATGAAGAATGGCAATGGGCGGGGAAGAATTATTTTCTGCCAAACGATCAGGTTTTGTAGTGTCAGGAAGCGAAAGTTCTACAAACACTGGTTTTGTCGGAGTAATGACATTTAGGCAGGCCTGCCTGACTTTCCTAAGGTGATAATAGTAGGTAGCTTTGTTGGTTCCATGCAGCAGACACCAGGTATCCAGTGTCATTTCACAAGGACGGTTCTGGCAGTCCCTAATCAAATCTGCCCATTGTTGAATACGAACCTGCTGTGCAACGGAACTTATTTGAGAACTCATACTTCTAAACCTCCATAACTTGGTATAAAAAGTTGAAAACTCAACTTTTTATACTGTAGTTTAATACTGAAGTATATTTTCTCAGATGTTTTGATTTTGTGGAAGGGTACTAGCTATGGATCGTTTACGCAGCCTGAGTAACAACCCATCGGAGAATTCCCTCCGCCCGGTGACATTGGGCCGAAAGAACTGGCTGTTTAGTGACAGCCAGGATAGTGCAAATGTGGGTATGGTAGTTTATACCATGGTAGAGATGGCAAAAGCCTACGGGCTTCACCCATATAACTACTTAAAATACCTGCTCGACAGCCGCCCAGGAACGGACACCATCGATGCAGAACTCAAAGATCCTGCGCCGTGGAGTGAGATGGCGAGGATAGAATGTAACAAAAAATCAGAGTAAAACGCTCGCTATCCTGGCATCATTATGTGATGTCAGGGTGGTCGTGTAATCTAGTTTGTGTATTTGGAAAAAAATGGAACCTTTTTGGTAAGAATTAAGACATGACAATTCTTATCGAAAAGGTGTATTTTTATGACCATTGCAAAGGAGCAATTACGATAGATTATTCCCAGAACGACATCTACACAGAACACCACTTGGATTGCTATCTGTTTTGGGACTAGGTCCAGCCTGACCACTTCCTGCACAGTAGGAGGAATAAGCGCTTCCCTGAAAACCGGATCCGGGATGTCACAGGAGGCTTTCTTTCTCAGACGGCTTACCCAGTTGTAAAAAGTCCCTGGATGGATCCCATGCTCTTTGCATCACTAGTAATCCGTGAGGGCGCTGCTCCGGCATTCCATGATCAGCTGATACTGTTGGTCGGCCGGTACTCTGTCCTTGTAAGTAGACATTGTATGAGACACCTCCATAATTCTGTAGTAAATGCCAGCCTCTATCCAAACGCAAAAGAAATTTGGGAGTGAAATGCTTGCATCTAGCTATACTCATTATGAGGCAAATGGTAGTTAAATACCAGCCACCCTAATATTTGGCGCTTACTCTCAAATATTTTGACTTTGCGTAAGAGTACTGACTATGGAGCGTTTACTGTTTGGAGATACTCATCACAAAAGGAGTATATCAAATAAACAACTGAGTATATCATTGCATTTGTATATGACTCAAACAATAACATAACACCAGTAGATAATACAGAGACTGTTCCCCATGCAACAATCTTGCTTGGTAATCTCCGCATCCTTTTAACCATCTCAATGATTATCAATATAAATAAAACCATCTGAATAATCCCACCTTGGATGAGTTGCTGTAAATAATGATTATGAGCATGATCTGCCCAAAAACCAACATGACTCACCATAACATGAAACGAATATGAAGATCCATGGCCTATAAATGGAGACTGTAAAATCTGATGTAAACTTTCTTTCCATATAAAAGTGCGAGAAGTAAAACTCATATCGCGTTTTAATATATCCTCCACAATAAATCTCAAAATATATATATTATTTTGCACCTGCAAAATAACCACTAAAACAAAAGAAAATATAATGATCGCAACTACTCCCCTTATTTTTATTAAACTCATGTTAATAGCCCTTTGCAAAAGCCAAATGCTTATTAATGTGAATAAAATAAAAACTGTTGTAGCAGTATCAGATGCGACTGCAGTATATAAACTTACGATAATTGTAATTATTGACAGAAACTTTTGTTTTCCTTTTTCTATCGAAACAATTGCCAGGCATACCGCTGGCAAGATATATATAATTAAAGCATTACTTCCTGTTAGAAACCACCCTGAGTCTCCCGCAAACACCTCAATACTTGACCTTTTAAAAAAATTAAGCCCTAAATTTAGAGTTGTTAAACAGAAAAAGCTCAATAGTAGGGGCTTCCTTACTCTTTCAAAACCATATATGTAAAAATATAATGCAAGTCCAATGATAGATATTACTATTCTGACTGTTGATAATTCTAGATTTTTGTGAATAACTGACGTAATCAAAATAACAATTCCATATATAATTGTATATAGAGTAATTTTGTTCAACCTAAGATGATTATACATACAGATGATGGTAGAATATATAAATGCAAATATCGTAATTGCCTGACATACTATATGCAAGATGGGGATATAAACAAAATAATTAGGCTCAAAAAATGATATAAAGACAAACAGGAACCAGAAATCTTTTAAATTCTTTTCCTTTATTATATACATTCACTACATCCTCTCTATCATTTTAGTATATTTATGTGTTAACTACTTGTTTTAAATCCTTGAAACCAAACAATCCACATACTATCAAGTAAACCATGGATACATAGATGAATTTTATAGTCTCATCATTGATAAATTGTTTTAAGGCATAACTTGTTACAAAACCGATAGCACTCAATGCAATAACGTATACGATAGTATGCCTTAAATCATTAAGTTCTAAATTGGTATATCCCTTTTTATTAGCAAAAATAATTTGAAGTACGACTGTTACACAATAAGAAATTGATGTTGCCAGTGCCAGTCCATATACTCCCATAAAATTAACTAGGATAAAATTTAGTATGATATTAGCCATGCAACCAGCTATATCTAGGCCTAGTACAATCTTTGTATTCTTTTTAATATAAAATAATTTCGAATATAGATTTTTTATACAATAAGCAATCGAACCTGGTAGATACATTATTAAAATATTAGCTATAGTAATAATGCTGCCAGCAGACATGTTTCCATGTCCATATAGAAGATTACTAGCGTACTCTGCAAAGAACATTGTTAATATCGAAATAGGCAAAACAAGCTTCAAGAGTATCAAAAAATATTCTCTAAAGGTATTACTAATCCTATATTCATCAGACTGGATTTTGCTCATGATTGGATATGCATATGTTGATACAATATAACCTATGACATTATATATAATCATGGAAATTACATTTGCATAGTTCAAGCATGCAACACTACCTGATTTAAGTTCAGAAGCCATGGACTTATCAATAACATAGTTAAGCTGCCATAAAACCGTAATACATAACATTGGTAAGGACAGTCGAACCATATCCACAAAATCTTTATCTCTTGGATTAAGGTATAATTTATACTTTAACGGTGTTGACCTCTTTAATTTTGTTGTTACTAATATAAGTAAGATTAAATACGCAACAATACGACATGACAATAGTCCTAAAATACCAGCATTTGGCATTGCTAACAAATATCCAATAACAACCACATTTAATATTACACTCTCAAGTGATAAATAAATAAATATCTCGTAAGTCTGTAATACTATCATTATATAATTTACCAGAAAGGTTAGAATTAACATAATAAGATTTATACGCGTAATAAATATTATCTGCGAAATATCATATAATTCAAAATATCCTGGAACCAATAGTCTTAATAACGATTTAGTAAATACTAAACAAAAAACTGTAAGAAGAGCCATTATAGCAATTCCACAGTTTAACAGTAAATTAAACAGCCTATTTCTCTTATGCGCTTCTAATGATAAATATTTTGGTATAAAAGAGCAAGCTAAAAAAGTAGAGAAAATTGCATAAATTTCATTAATAAGACTATCCTCGAAAGAATAGATATCAGATACAAAACCAGCACCATACGTAGATGCGACCATAGCAGTCCTAATAAAACCTAATGCCTTTCCAAATAATAATAGAAAGGACATACTAAAAAGAACACTTAAAAACTTTTTATTCATAACATTTGCTTAGTAAACACTTTCTTGATTTTAGTTTTAATTATTTTGGGCATTATTAAATACACGACCCTTCTTATTCCTGAATATTCGGAATATGCAAATGCTTCTGCATATTCTACATTATTAAACATACCTCGATAGCAACTGAGCGCCATTCCCTTATCAACGTAATTAATATCAGCAATTTGTGACTTATGTTGTTCAATCATTCTTTTCTTTTTATCTTTGACAGATGATATATCTAAAAACCAAGTTGGATGCCTTAGCGGAGTCCAAACTTCATATTCAAAAATCATTGCCTTTGCATGTTGGCTTTTTTTCATCTTTCTGAAGAGTTTAAGAACAACTTTATGATCCACATGGCTCTCATATCTATTGGGCACAAAAATATAATCGTATTTCTTAATGTCTTGTTGATATACCTTTGTTTTATTCTTGGCAACATTCCCATCTACTATATCCAAGAGGATTATCTGGTTTGCTTTAGCTATTTTAACGGCTTTAAAAAATTCCCTCTTTCTTGTTAATACCAATTCTTCTTCATCTTTATATACTTCGGTAGTATGCCCTTTTCGTCCATCCGTTAGAAGCATCAAATCACATTGCTTTCCATAAAGCGACAATAAACCTCCACAGCCGATACTTTCGTCATCTGCATGAGGCGAAACAACTAGAATGTAATCATCTTTTTTAATATCTATATTCAATTTTATTCCTCCAATTGGCACTTTATCTTCTTAATAAGTCTGTTTAATGTTTTAACTCCCTTATTTCGATAAATCTCACCGCCATACACTATATACTCTTGAGAGCCGAACCTAGTTTTATAGGATTGCTTTCCATTTCCTAGAAATACAACTTTAGCATTTAGCCCTATCATTTTTTCTAAAAAGTATTCATATAGAATAAACCCAGGTGAAAACTTGCTGTATTTTGTATCATAACTTAGATTTTCCAAATATACTGCACTTTCATTTTTACAATAAAATAATATTGCAACATAGTTTCCATCAGCAGTGAGAACCATTGTTCCATTGACATGATATTTATCTAAGTATTCCTTACCCGTTAATCCATAATTAATACCATGTGTTTCTTGTTTCCATTTAAAAAACAAATTCAAGATTTCGTTAGGTGTACTATTTTCATACTCAATAAATTGTAGTTTACCTGTTTGTTCCTCTAGCATTCTTTTTTCACGTCTGAAATTATATCTTGATTTTTTACTCAGTCGTTCTAAGATTTTTTCTGGTGAATTTGGTAGGAATATCACCCAATTGTTATCTGGTTTTAATTGATTTCTGCAGTTTGCAGCCGCGTGATTGATTTCTATTTTTAATACTTGCTTATGAAGTTTAAAGATGTATTCAACTAACTCATCTATTACTACTGGTGGTAATGGCTTTAACCAGATATTTAATGTTGATTTATATCTATTTACTGTATAATAAATTGAATACATATTTGAACCATATGAAAGTTCAACTCTATATGTTTTATGCGGCACATACAAATCTGGACGGTTATATATCATATAATCAGACCAATGCATTCTTTCATTTTTAACTTGTAAGGATTCTTTTGAGGTTCTAAATACCCTTATGTGATATTCAGAATCTAATATAGAATTAATCTCATTTTGTAGGTTTTCTTTAATTCTATTTAGATTTAAATAAGGAACATCTTCAAAGTTCCTATCTGTTGCATAATGATAATCATATAAATCGAAACCTATAGGCTGAAATTTTTGAGAAAATTCAAAATCCATTAAATATATATCACCATCTTCTCTATATAAAATATTATTTGGTGTGTAGTCGCCATGTTGAAAACATATTTTTATTGTCTCAAAATTGAGTAATTCATTGTGGAATGTCTGGAACGCATACAATTGTTTTAGTTTAGCATGATATGCAACAGGCCAACTCGAAAGAAATTCAGATTCAATTTTGTTGACTAAATCGTTTGACATTTCATATTCGACACTATAATTCTCATAATAATCTATAATCCACGTGTGTGGATATGACCCGCATACTTCACCTGTATTACTAAAATATCTATATATTACATAGTAACCATCCTCAAGCTTTCCGGAATAAATGGGAGCATTACATTTCATTCCTGTCACTCCCTTTTGCAAAAATATCTTTTGATATTGCACAGCTCGTCGTGCATAGAACTCTTGTATGTCTGTTCTGGCAAAGACTACAAGGTATAAATCACCTTGGGGATTATGACAAACAAACTGTTCTGGGCACCTTGCCGTTTTCTTATTGTTAAGAGGGTAATCATATTCAATTTTTATATCTAAATCCTTTAAAACTAGCATACATAGCCCTCCCCTTGATATGAATTAGCCCTTAATAACAGCTATTGGGCATGTCTTTGCCGCCCTTTTAGCTAGATTATTCTTTTCCATCTCATTTACAATCGCAACAGGATCCTTAAAAGCATGCATATTTTGCTCTGCAAGATTTCCAGCGCCAACTCTAAACAACGCAACGCTTCTTTGTCTCATTTCTGTTGTTGTCATTTCTTCAGAGAAGTTTTCTTTGGCAATATGTTTATCCTGCATTCTCCCTGTTCCATGGTTAGCAGAAAAAAAGGCTTTCTCATTAAAAGTATTCCTCATGATATAAGAGAAGTTTCCCATTGCACTTGGTAGGATGCAATATTCATCATTTCCTATGTTTTGTACACCGTTTCTATGTACTACCTTCACTCTGCCATCGTATAATTCTACTGCTACGTTATCATGAGAATGTGTGCCTATTTTTATCTGATTTATATTTTGAGATTTATACCATGCCTTAACAATTGCATCCCTATTCATTTCTCCAAATATCGAAGATAAATTATGTGCAAGCATCAGATTTCGTCCCAACTCTGTCCTAATATCAATTGCCTGGTAATCATTCTCTGGATTAAGAATATAATGTAAATCTGTTACTAGACCTGGTATTGCTCTACAAAGTCTTTTAAAATATCTATACTGGTACAATCTAAATTTAGCGACTCTGTACATTTCCCTCAAGGAGCCATTACTTTTCATTTCGTGTAAATCAGAATACAACTCGTAAATTGTATCTCCTACAGATATAGAGTCTGAATGAAGCATATAAATAAAATCTCCTTTTTTTACCAAATTACAATCGTAAACTTCAGTAACTCGATGTAATTCAAAAAAATGATTTCCTCCCCCCAATGTACATAATGATTTGGAAGCCACATTCAGTATTCTTGTGTCTAGAATTGTATGCGCTATATCTAACAAATCATTAACGTCTTTAACTTTTAAAAAATCATATAAAAACTGTTTCTTCACATAATCTTCTTTTAAGTATTCATCGAAAACTTCTAATATTTGAGCTCGCGTATATTGGGGCAAATCCTCTCGTTTACGTAAGATTGTAGAGAATCTCTTAAAACTATTTATTAGAATTTCTTCATTTGTATTTTCAATTTTACCGAAAGTATATCCGCAGTTTTCGACCCCTAAACATGCCAAATAAATATTATAATCGCTGCTAACCAAAACACCATTAGCAATCATAGAACCCTTTTTCATATGAACATCAGGAAATACAAGAATATCCGCGCCTGAATTTTGTGCGAATTTTTCTATTATCTCTGTAGAATTATCATCTGGTATATAAATTGAATTTACTAGGTATTTCAGACTCATTTCAGTATTAACTCCTTTGCTAATGATAATTTTCCATTTGGAACGGAAAGTGAAGCTATTTGTACCTCAATTTCATTGTGCTTAAAAACAAGAGCATGCATCATTAACCAAAATGACAATATTTTATTTGCTTGTCCAATCTCAGGAGCACTTTCCATAAACATAATCCATTCGTATGGAGTTAAACTATCCGTATACTCAGTTATATCTGTATTTTTATAATCTCTAAGAAGATTATATATTTTATCTATATGACACATACCATACGATATGGTTTTAGGAAGTACTTCTTTAATTTTTTTATTAAAATATATAACATCCAATTTGGTTGGAGTATCATTTTCTAATCTCATAGCTATATTAAAATTTAATGCATCACTTCCATTAAATAAAATAATATTATCACCGAGAAGCAAATGAGATTCGTTTGAGCAAATCATATCTGCTAAAGTACTTTTTCCTACACCATCTAATCCAGATATAATAATATTTTCACCATTGTTTAAATGTATTAAGCTACCATGCACACAAAACATTCCAAAACAGGCAGAATATACTGAGATTAGCGGAAATAGTGCACATTGGTAAAACTCTCCCCCCTGAAATGCATATCTTTTTTCTTCTGACCTATTAGTGATATTATGATATAAATATTTTAGTAATGCCTTCTTAGTTTTAGATTTCATAACATAGATTTTGACACTACCGTTTTTAATAGAATAATTGTAATTCCCAATTAATAAACACTCGTTTTTCCAATAAACATTACGAGACAATCCCAAATTTTTTCGAGAATATAATTGAAATTTTCTCACAACTTCCTTATTATCAAAAGATAAACATGATTGTATCCCGTGCATCTTATCACTTGTGACTTTATATGACACATAATAATTCAAGAATTGACGTTTAACATACTCAAATTGCTCTTTTTTTTCGAAATTTATTCTACATATTCCAATTAACGGAAAGTCAAATACAACTGTATACATTACGCCTCACCTAATTTCTTAAATACATTCAAATATCTTCTTACTACGATATTTATGTCATAATCATTCTTCCTTTGTTCAGCAAATAGATGTGCAAACTTCTGTATTTTTTGAGATGATATATACGATTCAATTACTTTTTTTAGGCCAATTGGATCATTTGTTTCAGCAATAAGCTCTTTGTGGTAATCAAGAATCTCGCTTACACCATCGTTTGGAGTTGACACCACTGCCAACCCCGAGGCAAGCGCTTCTATCGCAACCATTCCGAAAGATTCATTATCAGATGGTATAACAAGTAAATTTAGTTCATGCATAATATTTGGAATGTCATTTCTTTCTCCAACAAACAATATATTATTTTGTAAGTTATGTCTATTGATATACTCTCGAATTTCTTCTAGATAATTATTTTCGTCTTTATTATTGTAAACACATCCTCCTATAAGCAAGCATATAATATTATTTTTTTCCTTTACCAGTACCTCAATTGCTTTAACAAGTTTCAATTGTCCTTTTATTTTTTGAAAGCGACCTACTACACCTAAAAGAAAGTCATCTTCGTTAAGTCCCAATTCCTGACGTAGGCAACTTGGCTCTGCCTGCTCATATTTTGCGATAGGTATTCCTAAATATGACACGCTAGTTCTGCAAAATCCCATATCTTTTAGTGATTCTTCTACTTTAGTCGAAACGCAGAAAATATGGCTATTGCATTTTTTGACTAAAAATCTTTTAAAGAATCCAAAATCATACCATTGTCCATGGCAAGTCCAGAAGTTAGTTCTTCTGATTCCTATTGTTGCAAAATAAAATAAAACCGATGTCAACGGATCATTATTATGTATTATTTTTATTTGTTCAGTCAGTATAATATGGCGAATCTTAAATATATTTCGAATCAACATGCGCCTACTTCGATAATTAATAACATAGGTTTTTACTCCTATGCTCTCTAGTAGTCTTACAAGTGTACCGTTACATCCGCAGATAACGACAATTTTATTATCCGTCTTTAGCACATTACAGATATTAAAGAGACTAGTCTCACCGCCACCCATTCCTGTAAGATCAGAGGTAAAGAGTATATTCATCCGCTGTTCTCCTTATGATATTAGAAATTTGTCAAAAACAGTCTTCCATGAATGTTGCTTTTTAACATATTCCTTTCCATTCTTTGCAATATTTCGTCTTAATTCAGCATTACTAAATAACGTAACTATTTTTTCTATCCACTCATTATCTTCTACAAATATACAATTCTCTTGGTCAATTAAACCGTTAATACCTTCTCTGCTTACACTAGAAAGCATAACGGGCATACCTGCTGCCATTGCTTCTAGAATTTTGTTCTTGGTACCGCTTCCATACCTCAATGGCGAAATATAGATAGATGATTTTGTAATTGTCTGTATCATATCGTCTACAAACCCAGTAACAATAACATTTTCACTTTGAAGTTCCAACAAATCTTTTGACGGATTCTTCCCCGCCAGTGTGATGGTACAGGATGGAATGATTTTTCTTAACTTTGGAAAGATATCACGTGTGAAATAAATGGCAGCATCTTCATTAGGGCCGTAATCCATTACACCAGAAAAGACCAAAGAGTAGTCATGTTCAGGAATACTTATCTGATTTTCTTTTGGTATTTCAACACCTAAAGTGAGGGAATCAAACTTATCTTTGAAATACGGATGAAGCACTTTTGAATACTCTGCATCTAAATGTGAAACATATAACACTTTATCTACTAACCCATAAGATTTCGATTCATACTTCTTGAAGTAGCTACATTGAAGTTTATCATAGATTTTCTTAACCACCCATTTATCATGCTGATATTTACGACTATACATTAATATATGATTATCGTGCATCATAGCAATTATTGGTTTTACCTTAGGAATAATTTTCAAAAACTCAAGAGAATACACCTGATCTAATATAATCACATCATATAAATCATAGCTGATTTTAAGGTTGAATTGCTGAATGGTTATATTTGTTAATTGATCAGGCATTCCAACAATTAAATTTCTAAATCTAGAAATTTTGGATGGTTCTTTAAATAGTTTTTGATAATAAATTTTTTCTACATATTTTAGGATTTCACTTTCTGCAATTGAATCTTGTTCTAAATAATACAGCACATCTATATTTACTCCCGGAGATTTATTAAGTAGGATATTATATATAGTGTGTACGCCGCCATTTTTATAAGGAGGATATGGGCACCAAGGAGTAATAAATAAGTATTTTTTATCCATAACTAATCAACTATCTTTCTTTATTATAAGTAATTAGTATCTATCAATACATTCTTGATAAAACATCAAAGTATTTTCTATATTTTGCTGTATAGAAAATTTCTGCAGAGCTCTATTATGTAGGCCTACACTGCATGTAATTCTTTTATCCTTATCTGATAGAAGTTCTGCAATTAACAGTCCCAAACTTTTATAATCGCCAGGATTAATAAGGGGTATTTCCTTACCTACCAGCTCTGGCATAGTTGAGATGTTTGTTGTAACAATAGGAATCCCGTAACACATTGATTCAATTACCGTCATAGATAATGCCTCGAAGTACGAAGGTAGCACACAAATAATTGTATCTTTAAATAACTCTAATCTTTTTTCTGTATTAATCCACCCCAACATCTGTACTTTATTTTCCAAATGCTTTTCTGATATTATTTTAGCTATATCACCCTCTTCATCGGACCCACATAAATATAATAAAAATTTATCATCAATTTTATTTTTTATGTATTCCATAGCATTTAAAAGGTCATATATTCCTTTCGTCCTCTTTAGTAATCCCAGATAAAGAATATACCTTCCGTCAGCATTATATGGATTTTCCTTCGGACAATTAGAACCATTATATAAAACTGCTATTTTATCAGAATCAACAATCTTGTTCAGTTGCCTCTTCCAGTACTCTCCTAAGACAAGTATCTTGTCTGCTTTGTTTAATATTCTCTTAATATGTTTCTGGCTTTGGCTGGAAACCCCTAAATACCAGTCTATAAACGGTCCAGCATGTAATTGGACTACAACAGTTTTTTTGAATACTTTTCCAATAGATACCACAACTCCTTTTCTAAAGGTACTTCCTCTTTCGGCCATATGTATGTGAATAATGTCTATTTTTCCAAACATCAATGTCATCACAATTTTTATGTAACCGATTAGCATAATAGCTGTACGCTTGATTTTTGAACCACACGTAGAGGTTGCAATATATTTCATATTGACTGCTGTATTGTAGTCTCTATCATTTATGTACGTTTCGGCTACCGTCCACATTCCACCAACTCGATTTTTATCTACACCAACCATCAAAACATTCATTTTAATCGCACACCTTTTAATCTAGGATAATTTAGTCAATATATATTGTATCTTTACTTTTTAAACGTTTAAGAGCCTCACCTTTTAATACTGTATTATCTATCATTTGTTTGCTATGTTTGTCTAAAAAGTTTTCTATATCCATAATATACTTTGCGGGAGTTCCCCCCCACACCTGACCATCAGGAATACATCTGGTTACTGTGCTATTTGCAGCAATAATAGTGTCATTTCCAATCCTGACCCCCGGTAAAATCACAGTTCTTGCTCCAATAAACACATTATTTCCAATAATAACATTCCCAATTTTTGTTTTTCCTAGCTTTTTTTTCATTGAAGCATCATGTGCTAAGATATAAACATCTTTTGCTAAGGTTACATTATGACCAACAGAAATATACTTACAAAATGCAGAATCAATGTTCGCACCTTTTTCTAAGTTGAAGTTTCTCCCATGTACAAAGCCTTTGCTTTCGATCCATTTTAAATAGATTTTAGTAGTAATATTTCTGAGCACAATACACACATCCTTTAATGAATTAGTAATTAATTTGTATATAATTATCACTATAGATATTCACACACTTATCTATATTTCCAAATCAATTTCAATATTTTCACATCATCAATAAAATATCTCTTAAACATTCGTTTGGGCTCTTGCATAAATCGATAGAACCATTCTAAACCATGATTACTCATCCACGTTGGAGCCCGTCTCACATTACCCGCCAAAAAGTCGACTGTTGCACCTGCGCAGATGGAAACAGTTGCATCATATTTTTTATAATTTTCATAAATCCATTTTTCCTGTTTCGGACAACCAAAGCAAGCAATGAGTAAATCAGGGTGTGCATTGGAGATCATAATATTAATCTTATCTAATTCTTGAATATTTTTCTCAAAACCATAAGGAGGGGCATATGTACCAACTACATTTATTTTCGGCATACTCTTTTTGAGATTTTTCTTTGCTTTATCAGCAATTCCATTAGCACCACCAATAATAAAAATACTATACCCTTCCTGGGCCGCTTTTTTACACAATAACGGCACTAAATCAGAGCCTGAAATTTTAGTCTTTACAGGTTTTTTGTGCCATTTTGAAATCCAAATCAGAGGCATACCATCCACAAGGACCAAATCTGCATTATCTGTAATCTCTTTTAAATAAGTATCAATTTCAATTTTTAAAACAACATCTACATTTACAGCAACTATGTAAGACTTTTTTTTAATAGAAATCAAATTTTCTATTGCTTGAATGGTCTCTTTCATATTTATATTACTTACATAAGTATTTAATAACGGCTGCTTTTTCATATTATTAATTTCCTCTAAGAGTTTCTAACTTCCCCTCACATTATTATCAAGTATCAAAAATAAAGTAATTCTAGATATGATGTGTTTTGGGTTCTCTGGTGGTGAGGTATCTCAACCAATTCCTTAGCTTTAATTTCTATAAAATTCTATAACATTCAATCTGAAAACGTATTGAATGAGTCCTATCAAATAGCATCATAGGATTCTGGTCCATAATAAATCACTCTAGTGCCTCCATTCTCAAACTCAAACGGAATGTGCATTAAATCGTTCATCGCCTTTTTTACCGAGTCTTGTTTCTGTGGCTGTACATAGAAAATTAGAAATCCTCCACCACCAGCGCCAAGGAGTTTTCCTCCAAGAGCTCCTGATTCCATCCCTCTCATATACAGATTGTCAATAAAATTTGTACTAACAGAAGTACCAGTTTTTCGCTTCAGTTTCCATGAAGTATCAAGCAATCGTCCAAAATCATCTAAATCGTTGGTATTATCTGTAAGAACCTGCTCTGCCTCATTCACAAGTCCATACATCTTCTTTAGAATTACATTTTTGTTTATAAGTTCACTTGAAGCATTTGCTTTCTGTATATCAGAAGAAAAACGAGTAAATCCCGTAAAAAACATCAACAAATTTTTATTAAGTTGTTTTTTTCTTTCTGGAGATATTATGATTGGAAGTACCTCATATCCCCCTGGGCCAAAACTTATTTTATTGAATCCACCATATGATGCGGCAATTTGATCTTGCCATCCTCCAGTTTCATTGCATAAAACACGTTCGAGGTAAATTGCCTCATCTGCCAATTTCCTTTTGTCTGCATATTTGCCTTTTAAGGCATAAAACGCATTTAGCATCCCAACCGCAAAAGAGCTTGAAGTTCCAAGCCCTGAACGAGCAGGAAGATCAGCCTCATAGCTTAGGCGAATCTCATGCATATCAAGCATCTTCATAGCCTCACGTATAGCAGGGTGTTGAATAGCATTAACATCAGTTACCCTTTCTGTTTTTGAATAAGAAAGTTCTGTGGAATAGGCAAAGAATCGAGGTAGATGCCTAACGTTTACATAACAATATTTATCAAAGGTAGTAGAGAGGACCGCCCCTCCATTCTCTTTGAAATAATTTTCTACGTCTGTTCCACCACCAAAAAATGACATGCGAAAAGGTGTTTTGGTTATAATCATTTTCGTTTTGCCTCTCTATTCTATCTTCACTTTTACATGATTTCTATTTCAGCTTATGTTAAACGTCAAGTATCGTTTAGTTGATAGTTAAATTATTCATTGAAAGTCCTACAGTAATAGAAGCATACTATGTACCATTTTATTTACACGGATATGTTTTCTAAAGGTGAAGTCATACTTACTACAACTGTCTATACCTAAAATCCCGTATTCAGATTTTCAAAATCTAAATACGGGTCAATCTTTGTTTTGAAAATCATCGAATAATCTTCATCATCAAATAATTGCTATTATTTGGACCTCCCACAATATACCCGTCCCTCACATATCAATTATCACGCTGTCTCCCATGTATGCTACCTGCACCCTATATCGAGTTTAATATAACACGTTCCGTTTCAAACTTCAACACATTCATGCAAACTTAAGATATATTTAACTGGAATTAGGGGATCTGCCTGGGATTTAAGAGAATCTCTTCCACTCTATCTCCAATCAACGATGCTAATGCAATTCCAAAAAGCTATTCCATGCCTCCTTATTAGTAAGTTCACCAATGTTATTCCGATAATTTTCTGCTTCAAGCTGAAACTCTCTCACCAGCATATATAATGTACCGATAAATAACATCGACACCTTAAAAAAATCCTTATATTTTTTCTCAAATAATAATACCTTTTTACTATTCAAATCATACAGAACCAGTTTTTTCTTTCTGTACCCATCATACGCTGGATTCTTAACCTGTACTACCTTTAGTTCATTTACTGCCGGTAATACCCATCCATTGAATGTTATTAAATGTAACAGTTTTCTCTTAGAGGTTCTTTCTCCAGAATCATAGGAGAACAGCCCATGATTCTCCTCTAGAAACTCTTCAATCTGTTGAATTGCAGAACTATATTCATCCTTCGACAGTTGCTTCTCTAAAGCTTCCAACGAAAAAGGTCTATATGCCTTTTTTAAAACCTCTTCGTGAAGTTCCTCCGGTTTCTGCCTGTATAGCCATCCCGGCCCTTTCATAAAGTCTTCTATGCCATGACAAATCAAAGTTACATCTTTATATCTGTAACGAAGAATACTCCCGACAACGCGCTTGCATAACCACTTTATAGCAGTTTCTTTATTTACATTCTGAATGGCCATCTCAATCAACCCGTTGCGAACATCATAATACATATTTACTCCCGGCATCCCCAATTGCACATCCTTATGCCATACATTTATACCGTTTAAAAATACAATTCCGGCATTCTGATTCCTTATTCCATACTCAATATCATCATGATGGATAAAGAAAGGGATCGGAAGATTATCTTCCCTTACTATATCCAAAGAATAGCAGCAAAGCCACCAGCCCGAATATTGGTTATATTCATTCCCAGATTCAGTCAGATAACTGCAGACTGCATTATCATAATGACGTATATCCAAATTAGAGTATTGGTTTACCACCGTATAACCATCTTCCCACCACTCCCCTGCGCTGAAAAGTATATGGGGACACTCTTCCCGTAACAAAATTCCTCCTACTGTAATATTTTTCCACTCATTCTTTACTGTGGTCAGAAATCCATAAAGTCTCACCAGTGTATCCGGCTCTATAATTACGTCATCATCCATAAGCAATACATGTGTAAAACTTTCCTGAGCCTTGCGATTCAGTATTTCAATCATTCCCCTGGTGAACCCGCCTGATCCTCCTGCATTTATATTGGGAATTATGACCACACGCTTGCTATAAACCTCTGCTAAAGCTTGAACCGCTTCGCAGTCATGCAATGTTCTTCCATTATCTATCACAAATATTTGTATGTGTTTGGATACATCGACATCTGTATTACTCCACAGCTTCTCGCTTAGTTTTCTCAGCGTTCTAGTGATATATTCCTCCCGTTTAAATGTACAAATATCAATTCCTATATTTACTAAATGAAAATTCTCTTCTGCTATCTCCGCATAATAAATTCCTTTTACTGTATTCTCAGTCTCATCCTCATTTACACTTAAAGCAAACCAGAAAACCCCTTCTGAATAGTCTGCATATGGCAATTCTATAGTATATTCTTTTTCTATATCCGGAACCAAGTCAACCGTTATTAAATCTGTTTGGTTATGAACAATTGAAAGTTCATCATAACCCTTCAAAGAAAGTTTCAGATATAACCCTTCAATCTCCGTATAAACCTTCCTTTTTTCTATATAAAACAAATTGAAATATCCATCGAAATTGACCCTTTTTCCTACTCTGTGATAATAAAGTTCTGATTCATCGCATACATCATGTGATGGAAGCAGCACATTTTGCTGTTGGATCTCCATATCCCTTTTTCCTTTCAATTCCATTTATATAAGAATAGGCCATAATAAAACTATTGTAACCAATCCATACCAATTGCGGATCAAACGTACTGTGGAGCGTAAACATAACAAAAACAAGCAAGAAATAGGTATCTTTATTTTTTGTTATGCATATCCCCAGAATAATAAGCGCCAGTAACAAAAGTATAAATAACACCACTCCAAAATTTAAAAGGATTTGCATATACGATGAATCCACATAATTGTACACCTTTCCTTCCGGAGGTTCCCCCCCAATCCACTCTATACGTTGTCCCAACAGATGTATTCCGTATTCTTCGTACCCTTTTTTAGCTAAGAATAACCTTCCTGTTATTAACTTATCAATTTGTTTCATCCACGCTTTTGACGCATCAAACTTGGCAGATAAACCTACTATTGTAAAAGCCAACATCGGTACAATCCCAACAGCAATAACGGAATAAATTTTTTTATAGTCTCTCAGATATTTAATATATTTTAATATGAGTGTTCCAATAATTGCAGCCACACCTAAAAGAAAGGAATTTTTTGTATCTGTTTTCCAAAAAAGAAAGATACTGATACATAACATCGCAATGATTTCTTTCCATGTAACCCTTTCTCTTCGCCAGTAAATCCATAGCAATATAGTATAAAAAAAATAGTTACTGCTTTCTGTAGTATATTGAAATCCCAGGCTCTCTCTAATCCGGGTTCCACCATCTTGGTAATAAATACGATTTTCCAAGATCTGCAGATAACTACTCCCTATAATCAAAAACAATCCAACAAGATGGACCCATAATGACCACTTAATAATTCTGGAAAATTCCACATCGTGTGCTGCTACAATAAAAGCCCAATAAATCAACATGTTCTTATCTTTGGTAACATATGCAACTATAATAAGTAATACACCGATCAGCCCTATTATCATGATTTCATTAATGGAGAAGCAGCCTTCCAAAAAATCCATCAAAAGCTTGCAGCATATTAGAAAATATGCTGTTATCCTAATAAATGGAAAAAACAGCTTCAGATAAGACATTTCCCCATATTTTGAACTAAACAATATTACCGAAAACAGATATATGACATAAGCAATGATAAACATCCTCTTCTTGTTTTCTTCGCTCACAGCAATTTTCATATATGTCTCCTTCTCTTATTCCAAAGACTTTTAATTATCTCCATCACTATCAGTTCCCTAAACAACAGCAGCATTCCCCCGTAAATCCCGAAAAATCCTCCAAAAGATAGTATCAGCATCGGAAACAGCTTCAAATTCAAGTTTTCTCGTAAAAACACCAGGAATATACCAGCTACAAATACAGACGAACCAATCTTCAGGAACTGAACCTTTTTAATAATAAGCAAAGCATCTTCCCTTAAATCGGCAATCTGAATGCCCAAAACAACCAGTTCCGCAATTAGGGTACCAAAAGCAGCTCCTGCGGCTCCATAGCGTGGAATGAACATAACATTTAGAGCAATATCCACTACTGCTCCTGCCACTTCCGAATGCAATACTCGTCTCTCTCTACCCAATGGTACCAATATCTGTACACCAAACACATTACTTGCCCCTATAAATATAAGTGTCGGCATAATAATACGCATAGGCATTACTGACGGCAAATAAGCGTCTCCTGAAAGCAGCAGAATGCACTGCTGTGCCATAATGATAAATCCCACTGTCAGGGGAATTGATAACGCTGTCACAAATTCAAGTGCCTTTGCTGAAACCATCCAAAACTCCTCATCCATCTTCTTTTCTACATAATAAGATGTACGTGGAAGCAGAACTGCTCCAAGCGATGTCACTACATTAACTAATATCACCTTGATTTTAATTGCAACATCGTAATACCCTACCTCTGTGTCGTTCTTCATGAATCCCAGCATGGTAATATCTAAATTAGAGTATATCGTTATGGCAACCGACATAGCAAAGAAAATCACAACCGGTTTTAAGTGCTTTCTGAGGTCATAATTTTTAAAGCGTTGGAACGTTATGTGTTTTCTCAAATTTATAAAATTTAGTATACCATATCCCGTATTAGCCAGCACAGTAATTCCTGCATATATCACATAATCGTCCTTTGATTTTACCAGAAGAAACATAAGTGCTACTGACAAAGCCTTAAATGCCAGGGAACGTATGGTAATATAAGAATAGCATTCCAATGCCTTATACAGCCACTCCATAGCCACCAGATTCAAAAAGAGTGCCATACTACAGACCAGCATAAGAATACGTTCTTCTTTAAACCGCGGTACACACACCAATACAATCATGAGAAAAAAATAAGCACTCAGCGTCGTAACTGCATTAATAAGCCATATCTCCTGGGCGGTTTTAGAAAGCAGTTTCTTGTCATCTCTTACCCGAGCGCAGGCCCGAATCCCGTAGGTCGGTATGCCCAGCAAAGCGAACATGGAAAAATAGGTGATAACGGAATTGGCAAAAGCTATCTTTCCATTTCCTTCCGGCTGAAGGACTCTGGTAATATACGGGAACGTAATCAGCGGAAACAAGAAGGCTGATGTCGTAAGAAGCATATTCATAATCAAATTGAATTTTATAGACTTCCTTCTATTTGTCATAACTCTCTATCCGCCTAATTTCCAACCAGGCTTATATATGGAATGAAGTCCTAACCGATGGTTTCTTGCATCGGAAAATGCCTCCTGCAATATATTGATTTCAATCCGCTTCTTTCCAGACAACAGGTTAAGTAAAATCTTAATCCAAATCTTTATGCAGAAATAATCATAGCATACCCCCTTAAAATGTTTGCTGTAAGTATCAATCATATTTCGATATGCATAATATAACTTCCAATTTATTCCTTCATCTTCTTCATCCACATTATGATAGGCTACAATTGAAGGAATACATACGATTTTTCCTACCTTGCTCATTCTCATTCCATGTTCCAAATCATCCCAGTATATAAAATAGTCTTTATTAGGAAGTCCTGCCTGCAGGAGCTTTTCCCTATTCATGATTGCCCCTACATATGTAAAGGTATTCATTTCAAATTCTTTTTGCAAATATTTTTCAGCAGGGATAATTGTTTCACATATTTGAATCCCTCTTTTAGAATACATTTTTCCATGAGAAATATCCATCTTTCCATTTTTAATCACTTTACCGCAAATAGCAGAAATCCCTTTAACTTCCCCCTGCGCTTCCAGGTAATCGGACGCCTGCTTTAATGCATCATTTTGTGGAAATGCATCATCATCAGAAACCCATATCCACTCAGCATCTAACTCCAATCCCCTCTTTAACCCTGCATGGAATCCGCCGCTCCCGCCTGTATTTCTCTCCATTGTAACAACAATTTTTTCAAACCCGCATGGCTCCATCTTCCATTTTCTCAAATATTCAGATGTTCCATCTGTGCTAGCATTGTCCACCACAATAATATAAGAAGGAATGTGTATCTGTTCTTCAAATTTTTCCAGCGATAATTTTAGTTTACTAAGGCGGTTAAATGTAACAACAACAGCTCCTATTTTCATCTCCAGCCCTTTCTCAATTTAATTAATATTTTCTCTTTGCAAATATAAAAGATATTTTTGCGGATCAACTGTTTTTCCCCTGTGATTTTTAAATCCATCCCTCATTGATTTTATAATCATCCGAGACCGAAGGCCATGATATCCCATTAATCTGCTCTTAATAATAATAGCTGTCAACCTTGCTGTATACAATCCAAAGGCTAAGTATCTTATTCCTGCATTTCTATGAAATTTACGAATCATAAAATATTGATTTCTATTGCAATAATACTCCTTCCACCAACCTTTGGGTGACATATTCTCACTTGTTACAGGTGCATCCTGATGGTTAATAATGGCATCCTTAATCAGGTATAGCTTGTATTTGCGGGATATACGATACGTATATTCCGTATCGTCCCCATATATAAAGAGACTCCCATCTGCGATTCCCAGCTCATCTACCACTTTTTTTGGAAATAAAGGGCCTACAAATGCATTTGCATCCTCTTCCGTAATTTTACCCAAATCTTCATATTTTCTTCCAACAGGACTATTTTTCAGCATCAATCGCGAGAGCTTTTTGTGGTGATATAATTGGAAACGTTCTAAATCCACACCATAAATAGCAGGGCATACTCCTCCTACATCTGGTAATATCTTTCCATAAGACAAGAGGCTTTTCAGACAATCCTCCCTCGGATAGGCATCGTCATCCATAAGCCAATACCAGTCCGGTGAAAACTGAGCTGCTGCTTTCATACCAGCTTCAAACCCTCCTGCGCCTCCTAAATTATCATCTAATGAAACTAAATGAATATGGTTATTTGTCATGACCATATCATTAATCTGTTTTTTTTCATCTTCACAGCTGTTATTATCCACAACGATAATCTCATCTACTGCAATACTCTGATTTAACAATGCTGACAAACATTTCCTTAAAGTATGTATTCTATTGTAGGTAACTGTGATCGCCACAACTTTTTCTTTCCTCGATTTGTCTATATACATTCATCAATATCCTCTCACTGGTGTGCCACCCAAAGTGCTCCCTTATAAACCTTCTTCCTTCATGCGCAACTTCCCTCCTGCGTACATCCTGCCTCAAAAAATAGATTATTTGGCTTTCATACTCCTCATCAGTCTCCGCCAGTACAATTACTTCTCCCTCTTCATCAATTCCCTCGGCTCCCACTTTTCCTGTGATAACAGGTGTTCCCATTGCAAGGCTTCTGAGTACCTTTAGTTTAATCCCGGCGCCTAAAGTAAGGGGAAATACGGCGAGCTGAGCCCGTTCTAAATACATATCCACATCCTCAACAAACCCCGTCACATGGACAAATTCATTTTCCATAGCCTTAAGTGTCTCCGGCGGTTGATTTCCTACAATGTATACCTGTAATTGCGGTACCTCCGCTCTCACTCGCCCGGCTATCTCAATTAACCGCATAGCAGCCAGGTAGTTCTCCTCCCTCGCCATCTGTCCTAAAAAACATATGGTTCCATTAACTTTATTTGAATCATCTATATCTCTGTTTAAAATTTTATCATCTATTCCATAATATGGATTTATTACAAAACAATCCTCTCTCCCATATCGCTCCGCAATCAGGCGCTTATCTTTTTGATTTAATGCAAACAGATAATCTGCTTTTGTACAGTATTTCATTTCTTTTTTTAATATTTGTTGCAGCTGATGTGCAGTATATATCTTCTTTATTCCGCGGCATCCTTTAAGCTTTCTTTCATAAGACTGCGCCGTCATATCATGCTCTGTTAAATTAAATTTAAGTCCGGGGAACCATTTTTTAATCCATATATATTGGCCCATAGATGCATATTCTGCATGAATGACATCAATTTTATATCTTTTCACCATATATATCATCATACACGAAAAACGTATCGAACTTCTGGCGGCAAAATAATTAGGCATCCATGGTTCAACTGCCATATGAAGTAAACGGGTAAAGCGTGTAACCTTTATACCGTGATAGTCCCCTACATGTCCCGTCTTAAGGTGATTATCATATTTAGATGCTATAAATGTAAGGACATATATATGATGCCATTTCTTTAATGCCTCTATCTCCTTCCCCATACAAACACCACCCGCATGGTTTGCTTTTAGCGAAGGAAAATACGGTGAGATATGCAAAATATTCATACTTCTACTCCTTCCTCTCCAGCAATGGTAGTATACTTCCGGCGAGGACCCGTTCTAAAGCTTCTATAGAAAATAATTGATTATATAATCTTTGTATTAAATCACGCCTCTCCTGTAACTTGTCAGCGGCTTCTACAATTCTTTGAGCACATCCCTTATAGTCTTCCCCCTTGCAATTGATTCCTATATCATACTCCTCCACCAAGCTCCAAGTATCTCCATGTATATTATTAATCAGCGGAAGACCATAACAAAAATAATCAATTGATTTCATAGTCAGACCAACACATATTCCTTCCTTCATGATATTCATACCAAAACTACATTTTTCGAATATCTTTTTCTTCTCCTCCTCGTTATAGACAATGCCATAATACTGGGTGTCTATACAATTCTCCCTCAATTTATTCAAAAATTTCTCCCGACTCTCCCCATCCCCAATCACATGAAATTTAACTATCTTTAACTGTTTAATCTCAGACAGGATATCTATAATCATGTCCATGTCTATAATATAATTAATCGAACCAAGATATGCAATGTGGAGACAGTCGTCAATTTTATGCGGTGTCAGATTGGGGGCTGTTTGCTCTTTTGGCCAATATAATGTCGCTGTATTCACGACATCTAAACGCAAAAGAGTCCGATATAGATCACATTCCGTCAATACAAAATCTGCTTTATCAAGATACGCATCACGCAGTCTTCCCCAGTATTGAATTGGCCAAATCCATTTAAATTTCTTGATGGGTAATGACTCAGGCCATAAATCTATGATATCGATGATAAGCTTGAAATGTTGTTTAGACTTTAGCCTAGCTGCAACCGGGGCCAGAGAATTTGCAGGAATCATAATATATAGCAAATCTACCCTTTGCTTTTTTAGCAAATGGTAGACTCTTTGAGCAAAATCGTAATGAGAATATAACCTTCTAACTGATAAATTTTTTTTATAAGTTATTGTATCCACATAAAAATGGCCTTTCCTCTCAGCAAACCTCTTTTTCTTTTCTCTGTGAACAAAGTCTGACTCTATCCACAAAACATGATATCCTTGCTTCAAGAAAAATTCCCCAACCTTTTCTGCACGGGGCTCATAATTGGTAGAATTCGTTACTATAACTATTCGCTTCTTTTCAGTATTTTCTTTCATCTTCCTTGCCTTCTTCAGATGCATAATCTATGGTCTTATATTCCATTGCTGCCGATACTTCATCAGAAAATCCTTCAGTCCTCTCTTTTTCAAACAGTATTTTAACTGTCTTAAATAAGATTTCAATATCCAATAACAACGAATAATTCTGAATATACATCAAGTCCATTTTCAATTTATCATAAGCAGTTGTATTGTACTTTCCATATACCTGCGCATAACCAGTCAGCCCGCCCTTTACCTTTAAACGATATGAAAATTCAGGAATACTTTCCGAATACAACTGTACATGCTCAATCCTCTCAGGCCTTGGTCCTACTAAACTCATCTCACCTTTTAGTATGTTTATTAATTGGGGCAATTCATCAATCCTCAATTTTCGTATAACTTCGCCTACAGGTGTAATTCTCGAATCATGCTCTGTTGCCGGTACCGCGCCATCTTTCTCAGCTCCTACAATCATACTGCGAAACTTACATATGGAAAAAACCTTTCCATCTTTTGTACAGCGTTCCTGATAAAAAAACACAGGACCCTTATCGTATATTTTTATAGCAAGTGATGTTATTAAAAAAATGGGTGCTGTCACAATCAGCATTATAAGCGAAATACTTATATCCATTGTACGCTTGATAGCAGCCTGCTCCACCGTCAAACCGTCATTTCTGGATAGTAGTAACGGCGTATCAAAATAATGCATACTTTCAGCACTTCTGATAATTATATCAGATATCTTAGGAGTACTATATACTCTAATAGAGTGTGCATAACAGAATTTGAGCAATTCATTTCGCACCTGTGATGGCAAATCACAGATAACGACTCCCTGATACTGCATTATCTTGTCCTCCAGCAATGCAATATTATTATGAACTTTTATACATTCTCCTATCTCAAAACAATCCGCACGGCTATTTATTTTATTCATTAATGCAGCAACTGGACGTTCTCCATATACCATTATCACTTTTCTAGGCGGATAGAGTTTTCTATATATATTGGAAGCAATGTAGCCCCATAGTGTAGTAATCAAAAATTGGCCGCCCGTCAAAACTACTAACGGAAGTATAGAACGAAAATGTTTTACCAATAGTACAATGGGTATATAAGATACCGCGTTTGCACAAATAGTAGCTAGTGTATGAGTATATATCAATTCTGCATTTCTTAGGTAACCTAATCTCAAACTACCGTACATCGAACTAAACACATATAGAATAACAGCATAAACTGCAGCCAGGAAATAGTGTCCCATGCGCTGATAAGGCATTTCCATATGCTCATTATAGCAATATATCCATACATACATAAACGCAACTGACTCAATTGCTATTATGAATATACCGGCAAAAAAACGTATTACACGCTTATATTTATCGTAATTTTTCACTGATAGTTCCTGCCCTTTCCGCATAAATAAGTATAGCAGCTAACCTTTGTATAGTATAACATCTAATGAAATAGAACGCAACTCAATGCATTATTGCAGTTTTATCCAATTTTTTATTAGTCTTACATTTCACAAAATAAAAAATCCCTTTCTGAAACAAATATGAAATCAGAAAAGAATTTTTCATAAAAAATCACTCATTCTCTCGTCCGGCAGAAAGGCCCACCATGATTAGAGTCATCATGATTGGGGCCACCATAGGTACGCTGATATTTACAAACGCTTGTGCACTATAACATAGAACAGCAATAGGGACAGCCATCATTATCGGATTATTCTTTGCTGTACGAACTATACGCATCAATGCCGTGCACAGCAAACCTAAATATGCAGTCAGACCAACAATCCCTATAGTAATCAAATATTGTATATATTCATTATGTGCACTATCATATTTTTCACTATATTTACTCACCATATCTTCATAGTAAGTGTTTACAGTTATAATTCCAAAGGTATCTGGTCCATAACCAAAAAGCTTATGCAACACCGGAAATCCCTCATAAATCTCCATAGAAATTCTCCAGACATACCCTCTGCGAGTCCCCCAGTCATCACTAAACACAATATAATTCCTTAAAGAACCATACTTGTCAACATTCCCCAATATATTCGCATCATATAGAATGTAACAGCCGCCCAGAAATATTACAAACAGAACTCCCAACCATATCCACCTGCCAATATTGTTATCAAGCACTCGTCTGTCAATTAGAAGTTTATATTCTAAGATGGATATTGCAACCACTGCTCCCCATAACACAGCAACTATGATAGGCAACTTACTGTATCCAGCAATCAGATTAAACAGTCCATTAATTTCCATTACATGCCCAGGTATTTTGCAACCAATATAATTGATGCACATAAATTCTGTACTTAACGTCGCAAGAATAATAACATAATTTTTAAGTCCGTGCACATTATTAAAAAGATACAATGGCAAAATACCTACCAAAGCAATCATAGCCAGATATGCGTTATCACTTATTCCAGTAATTAAAGCAAATATAGATACCACCATTACCAAAGCATACCATAACTTCTTAATTCGATTCCTTTCTACGCAGAACAAAAGAACGCTGCTACCTACAATCAATGATACATAGGATGTGTACGTATTTATATTCCCTATGGTTGACACAAAAATTTTATAATCCTCAGGGCTTAAATCTAATTTAAAACCAATTGGATCCAACTCAAAATAGTGCATAATACCGATAAAACACACTACTATACCAGCTGCTAATAAAACATCCAAATACCAAGACTTGTATTCAAGAAATTTAGTAATGATAAAAAAACTCACAGCATACAATAGAATCAAAAATAGGCCGGTCAGTCTTCCTTCGTTGCCCCAGAAGGACTCAAAACGATATTCCGATTGCAACGTAGAAATACCGGCAGCGATCAGAAAGAATATCATAGCCCAATCTGTTGCTTTCAATGACTTTATTGTAAAACCATTAAGAACAGCCTTCACAGTACTATAGTTGTTCTCCACCCCATCCTTATGAATAAATACAAGTGTAATGATTAATATTGCTAATGTTATAGAAATTACCGAACCACAATACAGCCAATATTTTATCTTTAAAATATCATAGTAATAATTGTGAAACACTAATGGCAACCCAACGAACACCATCAGTACCAAAATCATTGCTGCCTTTGCATTTGTATTTTTCCAGGCCACAAGCAAATTCTGGTTTTCCTTTCCAGTACTCTGTTCTTTTTCCATATATTTTTTTCTCTTTCTTTTAATTCTAATATTTTAAATAGTATATCATTTTAA
>ERZ836760.1118-NODE-1118-length-32252-cov-6.079635_pt1 | contig 32252 bp, 30 predicted proteins | sample MGYA00519941_ERZ836760 | MGnify/ENA primary metagenome ERZ836760 (study PRJEB31850, sample SAMEA3708807) | human gut metagenome | biome: human gut; feature: human-associated habitat; material: faeces | place: China | collected 2014 ... | reverse complement strand
ATTTTGCGCAGCGGTATGCCGGGATTACCGGCTTCGGACCTATATTGGTATTGCTTTTAAATTTTTATACTGTGCACTTGTACACCCTCTGGTACAGCACGCGTTTCATCTCTTCAAATGTATCCTGCGTGATTGCGCTTCCATATGTCATAATCCGAAGCGGCACCGGAGATTTCCCTTTGGAAATGGGTGGCTGAATATAGGGATATTCATTAAATACAAACCCATTGCGCTCATAAAATCCGATGCGTCTGCGGGTTAATTCATCTTCCGGAAGTTCTACTTCCAGGCAGATTTGTTTCTGATATTTTCTTACCAGTTCCTGCAGCATGGCGGATCCGGTTCCGCTGTTGCGAAGGACCGGATCTACTGCAAAATGTTCGATGTAGGTGAAGGATTCAAATTCCCATACAGCAAGAAAGCCTGCTGCATGCATCGTGGAATTTCCAGTTGAATGATTGCCGACCCTTTCCATTCCTATCGCAGGCATATAATAAATCCAGTATTCCGGTTCTTCAAAAAGCGCAAGCTGCTCGTCATAAGGGCGATATTCGTCATCCGAGAAGCTAGCCTGCATAATGCGGTAGATTTCTGAAAAATCTGATTGTGATGTAAATTGTAACATAAAAACTCCCTTTTATTGAACTCAAATAATATCGACTATAAACTCAATATTGCGCAGACATTCTCATAATGTCCCACAACAAATATTTTTACAATATTACATCATTCTCAAAACCACATTCTCCAATTTAATTACATTAATTAAAAACGCTAAATGCGATATACGATATATTAAGTATAAGAAATTCGCCACCTATTGGATGGCGACATAGAAGTTTTTTAAGAAATCAAATTATACATCATTCTCAAACGCGGATAACACTTTTTGGTACGCTTCAGTTTAGCATACGTTTTTCATCATTCTCAAACTGAGCCACAAGCCAGATCTGACATACAGATGTTTGAGTACCATACGTTTTTACATCATTCTCAAACACACCAGAAGGGAGAAAACAACATGAACAGTTTGAGTACCATACGTTTTTACATCATTCTCAAACAATATGACCATCATAAATGACCACTTCTGTGTTTGAGTACCATACGTTTTTACATCATTCTCAAACACACTTGATCGTGTGGAAGGTGGATCGTGGTTTGAGTACCATACGTTTTTACATCATTCTCAAACTACAAGCTGGGAATTGTACCGCATGACTGGGTTTGAGTACCATACGTTTTTACATCATTCTCAAACTTACTATGTGCGGTACAATCGAGAAAGATAGTTTGAGTACCATACGTTTTTACATCATTCTCAAACAGTATCGATGACATATCCGTTTTCAGATATGTTTGAGTACCATACGTTTTTACATCATTCTCAAACGAAAGCGGTTACGGCTCTACTGACCTGGCCGTTTGAGTACCATACGTTTTTACATCATTCTCAAACATGCTTTACAAAGATGAGCGTTTGTGTTATGTTTGAGTACCATACGTTTTTACATCATTCTCAAACCTGAAAAAAGTTCGTCCAGCTCTTTTTCATGTTTGAGTACCATACGTTTTTACATCATTCTCAAACCGGATATGCGGATCATTAAAGGCATCCATGGTTTGAGTACCATACGTTTTTACATCATTCTCAAACCTCAAAGTTCAAAAATGCAGTGCCTCATCCGCACCGGGCATGGTACTCAAACGTTTTTTAGCTAATACAACATTCGTCACAATCAATTATACAGTAATTTCGCTTTTTTGAAAAGTCGCGCTGTACATTTTCAATCAGCAGCAATGCAACTTCGCTGTACATGCATAGTTCTGCTATCTGATCTATCTGATCGCTGGTCAGGTAGCTTCTGCTGTTTACCAGAATCACGAGTTTCTTTTTCAGCAGTTCTGCCATAATCTTAATATAAATCGCTATCCGCTCAAACAGTGTTTCTTCATTTCCACCATCCAATTGAATGCCAACTGCCTTAAAAATAGCTGGCAGATCAATTTCATCCGCTATTTCAAGATCATATCCGCTTGCATATTCAAGATCAATAAAATATTTCTGAATCTGAGATTTTAATTCCTGCGTCTGCAGATAAAATTCACTGCCGACTGCAAGCTTCTGTAATTCTACATATAATTTTTTCTGTATCTGACGGTTATGAAAATCAAGCAAAAAGGGATCTATAATCAATTCTGCATACTTTTGAAAATCAATGATTTCATCTTCATCTGAAAGCGTAAATTTCCCCTCGTTGTCCTGCATGATTTCATACAAATCCCTGACATATTTTGAAAAGCTGGCAGGTGATTCTATGATCCATTCCACAGCTTTACCAGTTTCAAACACAAGCTGTTTTTCTAATTCCGTATGTGTCAGTTTCATAAGACCACCAGCCTTTCATCGCTGTCAAGAATCTCGCTTTTGATTTCTCCGACGATCAGATCCATTTTAGAATATTGCTTTTCCGTTACCGTAAGCAACTGCACCAGACCTTGTTCCGGCTTATTTTTTCGCACCCGTTCTGTAATTGCATTGGCTGCAGTTCCATTTAATGCCAGCTTACAGTACACAGATTCCTGAAGCATTAAAAATCCATCTTTGATCAAAAATTTGCGGAATTTTGTATAAGCACGCCGTTCCTCTCCGGTTGTTACCGGAAGATCAAAAAATACCAGTATTCTCATAAACCTATAGCTCAAACTTATAAAAGCGAATCAATGAACTGTCATTCTCATTCAAAGCATCAAATACACTTTTACAATAAATTTTCACCGCATTATTCACATATTGAACTTTTCCGTCAATAACCACTTCATGATTCAGGATGTTCACCAGTCTTCGTTTTTCGTCTACTTCAAACTCCTCAAATTTCATTTCAAGAACTTCTTTATCAACCAAAACACGAAACGGTTCCATCAAATCCGAAGCCAGATTAAATTGATTGAACATATTATCATGAAACAGTCCAAGTTGGGTAATATAACCATTTGCGGTAATCTCTCTTGTAAATGCAGACAGAATAATGCTGTAACCATAATTCAGTGCAGAGTTAACCGAACAATCTGTCGTTCTCGTAAAATCCAAACCAAAAAGAGCATTAAAATAAACTTTTGCAGCATGCCCTTCCCGATTTGTCTCGTCGTTCCATTTGATCTCCTGCAAATAAGAATCAAGCAGTTTTGACTCTTCCTTTCCCTGATATTCCAACAGTTTCTTTTGCTTTCTTATTTTTTCAGTCACAATTTCTGTCCATACAGTATCTTTACTGTTTCTGCTCCATTGAATCTGATTTCGAACCTTACTGCTGGTATCATGACTTCCATAATATCCAACCAGTTCCGATGACGGGTTTCTTTTTTCATCACAGAATATCACCTTGATTTTCTTCTTTGTCAGTTCTGCAAGAAGACTTGTAGTAATGGAAACTGCCGTAGATTCAATCAGAAGCGTAGAAATTTCTCCCAGGTGAATCTTCGTTACACTCTCATTTCGCACCACCAGATATCCTAACTGATAATCCAGTTTCGCCCGCTTTGAAATCACTACTACGCGCCAGCTCATAATGCTTTCAGATCCACGATCTGCTCATGAATTCCAGCCGGTGACTGATTTATAATGCAAATATCCTGACACTTTGTGATGTCACTGTTTAATACCAGAATTCCGGCACTTCCTGGTCCTCCGATCAGTTTCAGATTTGCGGAACCACTCTGACACTGGAACAGATGCAAAATCTCATTCAAAACAATGCATTTATCTTCTTTCCCAAGAGCCAGGAAATCTTTTTTCTTTTCAGAGAGTGTTTTTTCCTGTGTTCCTAATCGTTTTGCATAGACCGTAGTTCGCAATTTTTCTAAAAATGTGTCATACAAATGGCTCAGATTTTCTTCTGAAAGCCCATCAGTATCATAAATCTGAACTGATTTATCCTGTTTTCTTCTGGTTATAAATTTCTGAATTTTCTTCAATACTGCACTGTCTTCCTGAGATAAGATCAACTGATTGGCTCCTTTGAAAATAAGCTGGTTTCCAGTTCTTCCAGAAAGCCACATATAAAAACCATCAACTCTGAATAAGGTATCAATTTTAATTTTTTTCAATAGAATTTTAGGATTTTTTAATCCTCTCTGTTCCAGATAAGAACAAAGCTTTTTCTCATCTCCCAGTTCCTTCTTCAATCGAACAGGAACGTACTCTATGGTACGGATACGGGTATCCTTTTTCCCATCCGACTCTGCCAATACAAAATACGCGCCTGTCTCTTTATTGTATCCTCCATATTTTGCAATATCCTGAAGACGTACATCCCCTGTCTTAATCGGAATCTGTCCTTTGCCCTTTTTCATCAGCATCTGATCATAAAATCCACCGGTTACCTCATAAGGACGCCTCGTCACAATGATATTATTTTGGGCCATAAAGCGGCGCACCGTGCCAATTGTTCCGCAGTCTCCGGATATCCATGCTGTTTCTCCATTCCGCTCTACCTTGCCTGAAAGAAACATCTTCTTCAAGTTATAGGTTCTTCCTGGATTTTTCCGTACAAACCAGCCCGCGTCTTTCGTAAATTTCACAAAATAAGTATTACCGACTACAATATTCAGATAAGCATCTTTTGCATGATGCAGATCATTCATCTCACGAACTTTTATAAACTTGAAATCCTGACGGAACCGGGATACCACCGGAGCTTTCACATAAACGATATCCGTATCCGGAAATACCTGTTTTAAAATGCTGGCTGCTGCCTTTGTTCCCTGCCTGGTTTCGACAAGCTGTCTGGCTATAAAGCCAGTTAATTCTGCCTCTTCAAATTCCGTTGTTCTGGTCAGGCGTTTATATTTTTCTCTGCTGATAAATCCTTTATCCAACAATGATTTCCAGAATCCGTGTCTTGCATCACGTATGGACTTTTCAATCGGATACCGGTCCTCTTTTTCTCCATTATAAACACGCTTCACAAGCACCCGGTTATCCAGACTGTCATCCATCACTTTCGACTGCGGATAAATGTGATCAATATCATATTTCGTGTTGTCCCACAAATCCTTCAGTTCAATAGGATCTCCCGAATACATACAACGTCCATTTTGCGTATAGTAAAGATATAAGCGATCGCTTCTCAAACGTGAATCCTCTGTCTGCTCCAGTTCATTGATCCAGTCTCGCTCTTCAGATTTGCATTTTTTATATAAATCGATCAGCATTTTCTTTCTGGAACGTGTTCTTCCGGAATCTGCTTTTTCTCTTGCCATCTCTATAAAAATCCGTTTTGGCGGCGCTCCCTGAACCTTGCATAATTCCTTCAGAACAAGAAGCATCTGCCAGATCTGACGTCTGACAGCCGGTGAAACCATCAGATTTTCTATCAGCCGATAAGAAATCTCCTTTTTTTCGTCCGCATCATTTTCCCGTTCGATTGCCTCTGCAAATTGATATTTACTGCTGAGAACCTGCATCAGATTATCATTTGTTTCCCACATGGTGCGAATGATCGTCCACACTTCTCCTGTCTCCGGATCCGGCGCTGTAATGCCTTCCAGGAATTTTCCGGACAGCCGTCCCCATCCTTTGTACGATAAATTGCTGACTGCAATACGCTGTTTCTCTGTCATATCCGGGAATAACTTTTTCAGTCTTTTCTGCAGCAGCTTTTTATCTTCTCCAAACAATGTAATATTTAAAATAATCGTTTCTTTTTCCGATGGAGACAGCTCTATTCCAGATAATTTTTCCTTAAAATCATGATATGCAGTAAGGCTGCTCTTAAAATCACCATCAATTCCCGTAATATCTGTTTCTCTCCCTGCAATTCCTTCCCGAATCAGATAAGCAAGCAGCTTCTTCTGTGTTACCTTACGATAACGCTTAAATACATCCTGATAAATGGCCTGTTTTAACTCAACGGAAATCGGTTCCCCATTCAGACGAAGATTATTCAATTCATCCAGCACCATGAATTTTCCATATAACAATGAATTTTTTGGAAGAACATCCTCAGCCGGAAGATAGGTACATTTATTTGTCATCCGGCGGATAAACCGTTCTGCGCTGGCCTCTGTATCAATAATCTCCGAAAAGTTCCAGGGATAAATTTTTCCATCCTGCCTCCGACAAACCCAGTTTGTTTCCTTTCCATCTTTGCGAACTCCATTCAGCGGTCCTACGTAATACGGAATACGGAATGCAAAAATCTGCCTGATATGCTCTCCCTCCTGTTTCAAAAGAGGAATTCTATCCTGTAAATTCTCCAGAATGCGGTTCAGCTCATACAGATGAATCTGATATGGAATGACGCTGTTTTCTTTTGATACCAACTTTGGAAGAAATGTTCCATGTTCCATTTCATCCCGCAGATATTGTGCTGCGTTTTCATCTGCGATCTGATCGATCACGCTTTTTTTCAGATATACGTACAGCTCACCCTGACTGCACTGTTTTCCCTGAATCGGTACTTTCCTTCCGTTCTTTTTGGTCATTCCGATATATGCTGGATAATTGGAAACTTTTTCACTCGACCGTACAAAAATTTCCTTGTATGCCTCTGCGGATAAATGCTTTTTCACCAGTTTTTTCAGGTACCGCAGATCTTTCTTATGTTTCTCATATAAAGCTGTTTTCGCTTCCGAAATAGAACGATAAGAGCCAAGCACATCGGCCAAAATGGCCCAATCATACACGGCCTTGGCACTTTCAATGATCACATACTGTTCTCCCAGAATATCCTGCAGTTCTCCCGCATATTCATCATAAGAAATATCTGAAAAAGAAAATTTTGGTCGTGCACAGGCATCCAGTTCTCCATCTGCAAAAATACTGCTTAATTTCACAGTACAGCCGGAAATCGCCCCAATCAGTTCCTTTTCTGCAGCAGTTCCGGCATCAAGACATTTTACCAGATGGCTTTTCTTCATGGAACGCGTAAGATGCTCATCCTTCAGGATTCTTTCTGTCTCCTGATAACAATTTTCATCGAAAGTTCTCTCGAATCCCAGTTCCTCACCGCGTACCAGATCTAAAAACGCGTCAAACGCCGTATGAAATTCCCGAATTTCATCGATGCTTCCGGAAAACAGGAAATGCCCCCGATGCTTTACCAGATGATGCATCGCCAGATAGACCAGTCGAATATCGGGAGTATCTGACGTTTCCATAAGCCATTTTCGCAAATGATAAATCGTCGGAAACTGCTTATGATAATTCTTGTCTGTATAATCATGATCTGCAAATATAGCATATGGAAGCTCCGGGCAATTTCCATCTGTACCTCTTTTGTCCTCTGGCAGATAACGGCTTTCTTTCATGCGCAGAAAAAATCCATCATCGACCTGATTGATTTTTTCTGCAAAAATTTCCTGTAAAAGTTCCAGTCTCCAGTTTCTGCGATCCAGCCTTCTTCTGTTTGTTCGAAATCCACGGCGTTCTTCTGCTGTCTCCGCTGCATCAAACAGTCTGACTCCCCATAATGCTTTGCCGTGAGAACGCTGAATTTCATACGTTTCATTCGTGACAGACCATCCGAGAGATCCAGTTCCCGAGTCAAGCCCTACATAGTAATCTTTTCCCATACATTCTGCCACTCAAAATGTGTGTAAATATACGCACATCGAGATAATATAGGTTCTCACGAACTCTACTTACTGCTTCATCGTGTATGCTTTTGATTGACCGAAATCATATCTACTTGCAGGTTCTTGTACACTCCACAGTCGTTAATTCCCGAATAAGCCTTCGGTACATACTTACGTTTGCGTTTGACTATGCAACTTCGTAAGTTATAGCATCTCTCAAATTAAGTGCAGCATTAAAGTCTCTGTCTTCAACATAACCGCATTCGCATCTGTAAATTCTATCCGAAAGTTTTAAATCTCTCTTGATGCAACCACATCGGTGACACATTTTTGAAGATGGATACCATCTGGCTACTACTCTTAACTCAATACCGTTTTCATTACATTTAGATTGAAGTTTTGCTCTAAACTCATAAAACTTCTGTGATGCAACGGCTTTTGAAAGATGTCGGTTCTTCATCATTCCTTTTACATTTAAGTTCTCAATCGTTATATAAGATGGTTTGGTTTTTACTATCTCAGCGATTGTCTTGTTAATGTAATCCGTACGGACATTATCTATCTTATGATGAAGTTTTTGTACCTTGCGCTTTTGTTTCTGTATATTTGCTCTTTGAGTGACTTCTCCTTTCTTTAAATTTTCATCATACTTTCGAGAGAGACACCTTTGTTCTCGAATAAGTTGCTTTTCAAGTTTCTTTAATCTTGCAGATTTGTTAATGTTCTTATACGTTTTACCATTGGAAACAATAGCGAAATCCTTTAAACCAAGATCAATACCAATTCCATCGTTAGAGTTATTAGCAATCTGGCCATCAGGAATTTCCACAAGAACGGAAACATAAAATTTGTCAACTTTGATTGAAACTGAACCACTTTTGATTATATATCCATCTTTGGTTGTTGGAATGTATCCTTTTTCTTTGATACGTACCCAACCTAAAGTTGGAATGTTGATACGATGCCTTTCGCAAATACAGTCCTTTGGATTATTCTTAACGAAGTACATCTTCACATCAGATTTACCTTTCTTTTTGTAATTAGGGAAAGCACTCTGATGTTTGAAAAATCTTGTAAAAGCAGTACACCCACATTCGATTGAATGCTTTACAGATTTTGAACTTACTTCCTTAACCCAAGAATATTCTGGATGGTTTGGAAGATACTCGTTGTTAAGCCAGACACTAAACGATTTACCACTCATAAACTTTTTGCCATTATCATAAAGTTCTTTATTATGAGTAAGATAGAAGTTATAGATGTACCTACAAGTTCCTATCGTCTTGCGTATCTTGATTTTCTGCTCTTCTGTTGGATTTATTTCCGTCTTGAAGCTCTTTCGCAATTTCCTCATCCCTTTCTATTTGTTTTTTATATTTACGAAGTCCATATAACCTACAAGAGAATACATGGAGTATTGAAACAATATCCTGCACGAGTTCTTCTTGAGGCGATAGTTCTTCATTGTTTACTACCACTATGGTTGTATTGAACTTCATACAGAATTTTGCAAACCAATCATAGCCAAATCGGATAAATCTATCCTTATGAGTTACGATAATGGTTTTGATTTTCTGTTCCATTACTTCATCTAATAATTCGTTCCATTTCTTGCGATTGTAATTAAGGCCGCTCCCATAATCTTCAATACATTGGTCTACGATAATACCTTTAGCATTACAAAACTGTCGTAGAAATGTGACTTGTTTTTGTAAATCATCTTTTTGATTTCTTGTAGAGACTCTGGCATAAATGACAACTTGACGCGTATCATCTTCTGTATTTATGCCTTTGAATTGAAGATATTGGTCGTAAGTGTACTAACGCCTATCAGTTGGAGTACGATTTGCTTTTAGAGTTCCTTCTCTATCCCAACGCTGTAACGTTTTGACAGAAACACCTAGCAATTCAGCAAAATCTTTTGGCTTGTAATTTGTGATATTTGATGTATTCATAGTATACCTCCATGAGTATATTTAAACACATATTATCACATCTGACAACTTATTCAGTTACTTAAAGTTTCCTCCTTTATATCTTTTACCAATAGCAAATTTTATTTTCCCACATTCTTCATCTCTGTTTATATTTATGTAAAAAGAAACTGCCACTCTGATTCCGAATAGCAGTTACTTTTTCACACACTGTGAGCCGCACACGCGGCGTTTACGATAAATCGTTATTTGAACTTATGATGTAATTTTGTATGGTACAAAACTAATTATAATATACCCCTTTGAATAACCAACGTCAACTATTATTTTTCAAACTCAGCCCTTTTCCTTCACCCACCCCGGCAGATAATAAATCTGCATCTTCCGGGTGGCTTCATTTTTTGTCACCTGTGCTTCGATTCCGAAATATTTCCGGATATTTTCTTTCGTCAGCACCTCTTCCGGTGTGCCGCGGTCTACAATCTTTCCCTGGTACAGAAAAATGATCCTGTCACAGTAAAGCGCGGCCAGATTCAGGTCATGGATGGAGGAGAATACCGTGACATCCTGGTTTCGTAAAATATCCATGATCTGATACTGATAGCTGACATCCAGGTGGTTGGTCGGTTCATCCAAAACAATGTAGCGGCTTTCCTGCATCAGTACCCGGGCCAGGAGGACACGCTGTTTTTCTCCGCCGGAAAGACTTAAATAGGAGCGTGTTTCATAGCCGCTCAGTCCTACTTCCCGAAGGCATTTTTCACAAAGCTCCCGGTCCTTTGCCGTATCTCCCTCCAGAAATTTCTTGTGGGCGTAACGTCCGAACATAACCATATCCCGAACGGTAAAATCAAATTCCAGCTGATTTTCCTGCGCCATGACCGCCAGTTCTCCCGCCAGTTTTTTAGCTGAAAGGTCCATGATATCTTTCCCATCCAGAAAGACGGTCTGCCCCTTAGGCTTATAGGTCCGATAGATATGCTTCAGCAGTGTGGACTTGCCGCAGCCATTCGGTCCAACCAGGCCCACAAATTCTCCCTCTTTGATTTCGAGGGAAATCTGATTCAGGATCCGCTCATTTCCGATTTCATAATCCAGATTTTTTACAGCTAAACTCATCGGCCCACACTTCCTTTCCGAATCAGATACAGGAAAAACGGAGCTCCGAAAAATGCCGCAATGACACCGATTGGAAGTTCTTCCGGCGCAATGATGATGCGGGAGATCAGATCCGCGATCATGGCAAAGAGACCACCGCCCAGAATAGACATTGGGATCAGCTGCTTATGGCCGGAGCCCACGAAGCCTCGCATCACATGAGGCACCACAAGTCCTGCAAAGCCAATGACACCGCTGACCGAAACAACCACACCGGTCAGTACGGTGGAGGCCAGAATGATCAGCAGCTTGATGCGTCTGGTATCTGCTCCCAGCGTCTCTGCCACATCATCTCCCAAAAGAAGAATGTCCAGCTCCCGCGCAAATAACAGAATCACTGCCATCATAACAACAGACACGATGAACACATATTTTACCCGGCTCCAGGTAGCTCCGCTTAAGGAGCCTACCATCCAGTAAAGCGCCATCTTGGTCTTATCGGAACCATTGTTAAACCCGTAAACGATCAGATTCGTCAGTGCGGAGAACAAGGCGGAAGTGGCAATTCCGGCCAGCACCAGCTGGGTAGAGGTAATCCTCCCTTTTACAGACGCAATACTCAGAGAAAGACTGATGGCCACAGCCGCACCCAGCGTCGCACCAAAAATCACGGAATAACCGCCCATAAAGCTGAACAGGCCGAGAATGATGACGCTGACTGCTCCGGCAGAGGCACCGGAAGAAATTCCCAGCACATAGGGATCTGCCAGTGGATTTTTTGTGAGTGCCTGCATCAGCACACCGCAAAGAGACAGGCCTGCTCCCACAATAAATGCCATGATAACCCTCGGAAAACGGATGTTCCAGATGATATTTTCTGTTTTCTGCTCCCAGGACACCGCAAAAATATCCTTTCCGGATGTCTTATTTGCCAGGATCTTTACGATCTCATCCGGTGACACATGGATAGCGCCCAGGGTCACGGAGATGGTCGTTACTGCCGCGATCAGAAGCAGAACCATCAGAAGGGTACCTATAAAACGTCCAGTTTCCCGGTCACTTTTTTTACTGATTTCTGATTTCATGTTTTCTCCAAAAACAGGGACTTCCCATGCAGGAAATTCCTCATGTTCCAACAGTTTCTGATTAGAACTTATCCGGATACAGCTGCTTTGCGATCTCTCTGACTGCCTCTGCGGAACCTGCAGAACCCTGCATATCACTGCAGCATGCGGAATAGATTTTTCCCTCTTTCACTGCTCTTAAATCTTTGGTAAACTCGTTGGTCTCCAGGAAATTTTTCTTCTCAGAAATGTCACCGGTATAGTCCAGGATCAGAATTACATCCGGGTCACGCTCTACCACTTCCTCCCAGGACGGAGTAGCCCATCCAGCCTCAATGTCATCGAAAATAGAGATACCGCCAGCCCGCTTGATGATATCACCCGGCATACCCTGACATGCGGTAAACGGGGCATCCTCACCGGAATCGTATGCAAAAACAGTCACCGGATTCTGGTAAACATCATCCCCCAGCGTGTCTTTTACTTCCTGAAGCGTATCCTTCATAGCCTGGATCTTCTCAGATGCCACATCCTCTACTTTAAAGATTTTCCCAAGTGTCTCATAGTCTTTGTACAGCTCCTCAAAGGTTGCCTTATCCGAGCATACATAGGGGAAATACATTGCGATTCCGTTGGCATCACAGAACTCTTTTCCAAAGTTTTTATCGGAGAATACAGAATCCCAGCCCATCAGGAAATCGCATCCGGTTGCCACCAGCTCCTCTTTGGAAAGATTGGAAATGCCCTTTCCTGCCTCTAACAGCTGCGGCACCTTATCTCTTGCCGGATACTGGGAAACGGTACTCCAGCAGCTTCCCTTTGTGTAACCGGCCATCTGGTCTTCCAGACCGAGATCAAAGAAGAAATCTGCCATCTGATCACCGGAAGCAACCACTGCGGACGGCTTCTCGGTGAAGGTATATTCTACGTTCTCACCCAGACCGGAACGCTCCAGGTTTAAGGTAATGGTAACCGGCTCATATGCCTCATCTGCGGTGGAATCGCCAGCTGCTTCCGTCACCTCCGCGCTGCTCTCCGCAGGCTCTGCTGCGGTGCTCTCTGCTGCCGCTGCAGCTGTTGTTGCGATATCTGCGCTCTTTGCGCCGCATCCGGCTGCCAGACCTGCAGTTATGCAGGCAGCCATAGTTAAGATTACCAGTTTCTTGTTTCTCATAATTGTTTTCCTCCTGATGTTGAATTTTTTTCGTATCACCCATGCAGGAACGCGATGCAAAAATGTGTCCTGCGACACATATTGGCAAAATAAAAGCACCATCCGGCTTATCAAAAGTAAACCGGATGATGCACCGTATTTTTGCATCCAGGGCAGACTCCGCCCTTGTTTCCCTTGCCTTGTCATGGACCGTGACAGCAAAAGCGGAAAAAGCAGGTCTTCTGGCTTGCGCGGCAATATTGTCTGGTTTCTTCCCATTTTTCATATAAAACAGTGAAATCCAGACTGCCCTTCATGCGCTTACAGCGGCGGCACCGCACGGGACTCACACCCGTTTCCCTTTTCACCGGCCCCGAACGGCCGACACTTATTCCGTAGGATAGTTTACGGCATGAGGGAAAAACTGTCAACTGAATTTCGTTTTACCGTTCTGATATTATAATGGACTTAATCCTTTTTTCCCAGTATAATCAAATCAGAATCGAACGATAAGGAGCCATACAAATGGAACGCAATTTGACTACCGGCAGTATCCCAAAAACCATTTTCTCTTTCTCACTGCCATACTTTCTTTCCTATTTTTTACAGACCCTGTACGGCACCGCAGATCTGCTCATCATCGGACAGTTTAACTCTGTAGACAGCACCACCGCTGTCTCTATCGGCAGTCAGGTCATGCACATGCTTACCGTCATGATCGTAGGGCTGGCTATGGGCACCACGGTTATGACCGGACGTGCAGTGGGCGCGCAGGACCGCAGGCAGGTGAACCTGGCCGTCGGCAACACGGCATCTTTGTTCATGCTGCTGTCCGTTGCTCTGACCGCAATCCTGCTCTGTTTTGTAAAACCCATTGTGGCTGTCATGTCCACCCCGGAGGAAGCTGTCAGCAGTACCATCAGATACCTGACCATCTGTTTTCTCGGTATCCCGTTTATCACAGCCTACAACATCATCAGCTCCATTTTCCGCGGCATGGGCGACTCGAAGAGTCCTATGTTTTTCATTGCGATTGCCTGTGCTTTTAATATTGCCCTGGATTATCTGTTCATCGGCGTGCTGAAGCTTGGTCCCACAGGCGCGGCGCTTGGCACCACCCTGTCCCAGACCATCAGCGTGCTGATTTCCCTGACCATGATCTGTCACAAACGCATGATCCCGGAATTTCATTTTGCAGATTTAAAACCGGTCCGAAGCATGATGGGCGGTCTCTTAAAAATCGGATTTCCGATCGCCATGCAGGACGGATTTATCCAGATTGCCTTCATTGTCATCACCATTATTGCCAACCGGCGCGGCTTAAATGACGCTGCTGCAGTTGGCATTGTGGAAAAAATGATCAGCCTGTTTTTTCTGGTTCCGTCCTCTATGCTGTCTACCGTTTCAGCCCTGTGCGCACAGAATATTGGTGCCGGAAAGCACGATCGGGCAAGCCAGACACTGGCCTGTGCCACCACCATTGCGGTGTCCTATGGTATTGTGATTTCCATTCTCATACAGTTTACCGGACACCATATTGTCAGCCTTTTTTCAGGTAATGCCGATGTCATCCGTCTGGGCAGCCAGTACCTGCACAGTTATATCTGGGACTGCGTTTTTGCCGGAATCCACTTCTGTTTCAGCGGATATTTCTGTGCTTACGGAGTTTCCGGAATCTCCTTTTTACACAACATTCTTTCCGTTGTCTGTGCCCGTATTCCGCTGGCTTATCTGGCATCAAAATACTATCCGGACAACCTGTTTCCCATGGGCTGTGCTGCTCCGGCAGGATCCCTGCTTTCTGTATTGATCTGCGCCATTGCCTTTGTGTGGATGAAAAAACAGCCCGGACAGAAGGCATCCTGAGCATGCAAACGGACAGAACGGCGCTGATATCAGACTTTAGAATATGATGTTATATTTCTCTGTCAGCCACCTTAGGATATCCTCAAATACCTCTTTCCGGTTCACCTCATTGAGCACTTCATGGCGCGCACCGGGATACAGCTTCATTGTGATATCCTGCACGCCTACCTTTCGATACAGGGCGGCAAGCTTTTTCACGCCTTTCCCATTCTCTCCCACCGGATCCTTGTCTCCGGACAGGATCAGATACGGAATGACTGTTGGCATATAGCCCACCATTTCTGCCTTCTCGGCCGCATGGATCTCATGGAAGAAATCGCGGTAAGCACCAACAGTAAAAATAAAATCACAGCGCGGATTATTCAAAAAGCGGTCCACATACCGCTCATCTCTGGTAAGCCAGTCATAGTCCGTGCGCACCGGCTGGAATTTCCGGTTATAGTTTCCGATGGAAAGCTCATAGAGCAGACGGCTCCGGTAATGCTTTCCCTTCCGTTTTCCAAATAAAGAGGCCAGCATTTCGCCGGTAAACACCAGCGGTAAAGCCGGAAAACCGGTTCCCAGAAGGATAACTCCGTCTGGTTCTTTTCCCGGATATGCCGAAAGATAACGCCGGGTCAAAAACGAACCCATGCTGTGGCCAAGCATGATGTGTTTTGCATTCGGATAGCGTTTTGCACCATAACTGGCCACCCGGCGCATATCGCGCAGCAGAAAAGCTCCGCCGTTTTCCGCTGCAAAAAAGCCTCGGTCTTCTTTTGAAAGTTCCGTTGCTCCATAAGCAGCAGTCGATCCATGGCCAAGGCAGTCATGTCCGATCACGGCAATGCCGTGTTCAGCCAGAAAAGCGGCAAATTCCCCATAGCGGCCCATATGCTCATTCATTCCATGAACAAGCTGGACCCAGAGTTTGATTTCCGCCCTGGATTTCTGCACTGCCGGATCCGGCTTTCCTTCTGGCAAATCCGCGCGCTCCGGAGAATTCGCAACACGCCCTACAGGTTCCGGCATCCACTCCACACAGTGCAGCCTGGACTTTCCATCACTGGACGGCAGGTAAAAATCCCGTTTCTTCATATCTTATCATCACGCTCCATTTTCACATTTCATCATGAACTCGCGCAAAATCTTATTTACAATCCACGCGTTTCCAATCATCGGTTCAGAATCTCCGCGATTTCCAGATTCTCATCACTATCAGCATGCCACGAGGCGCCCGCTTCCATACGGAAATACAGATCAATCTCCGCTACAGGCTGGCGCCTGCCATTTTTTCTTCCATTCTGCACCTGGCGCACCACCATCTTGATTTGTCCATGGCGTTTCTTCAAAAGCGGAATCAGGCAGAAATACAGCCAGTCCTCCGAAAAAGAGAGATGTCCGAGGCTTTTCCCATCTTCCGTCTTTACCATGATCTTACTGCCCTGAAAGGCTTCCGGAAACAGCCAGTCTCCCGCCTTTAACCCAGCCACCTGTTTTCCGTAAGTACCATAGGGTCCGCTGCCCAGAAAAGCCTGGAAATGATAGATGGGCCTGCCGCTTTTGTCGGTCTGTGCCGGTTCGGATAACTTTTGCAGGGTCTCCACCGGATGCAGAAACTGCCCGGCTAACAGCTGCACCAGTCTGGCCTGGCGGGCAAAACGCTCCTCGGAGCTGAGTCTGCCGCCCTCCTGCCACTCCCGGCGGCTTCGGGGATTTGTTCCAGCTCTGTCATGACCGCCAGATACCATCCACTGCTCCTCTGCCTGCTCCAACAACTCCTTCGATGCATGGTGAAGACTGGTAAGGAACAGTGAAAACGCTTCCTCCTCCGGATTCCAGTAATACCGGCCCCGGGCAGCTTTGTAATAGAGCGGAGTCTCTGATTCTGGTTTCATACTGTAATGACAATAAATGTTGCGTTCGCAAAAAGCTGCTTCATTTATTTTGCCATTCTCATATGGGTGCCAGGATGTGTTCTCTGTTGCACGTCTGCTGCGTTTTTTCCCACTGTTCCACATTCCAGAAGTGTTCAATCCGCTTCGCCCGGATACCGGCCCTTCTGTCATTTCCAGACACAGGCTCCGCACCCGCTCCCATTCTCCGTTCTCCCAGACTCCCCGGATCACCCGGTATGCCTCGTTGATTTCCTGAGAACGTCTTACATACTCCTGCCGTACATACTCCGGCTCACCTGCGCCAGCTGAGTCCGGGTGGAACTGTCCCATCAGCTTCCGGTATTTTTTCTTTGCGGCTTCAAAATCATCCTCTGCTGCCAATGCCAGAATCCGCACCGCCTGTGCTGCTTTCATTGCTCCGCTGTCTCTCTTCCCACTCATCTATCTCATTCCGTTCATCTGTCTCATCCCTGCAGCATCCAGGCGCCTAGTTCCCGGTGTACCCGTGCCGGATTTTTCTCAAAAATATTTACAAAATTCATCGCCGCTCCCCGCTCCTTAAAGGCCGGATACAGAAAACCAAACTCCGGCTCTCCCGGTTCGTACTCTCCGGTCAGCGGACTGACCGTCAGGATCAGGTACTCGTAAATCTCCTCCGATCCTTCCTGCCATTCCTTGTCGGTACCCTTCACCGGCACATCATACCGGCCATGAAACAGAAAGACCGCATACGGATATCCTGGCTGAAAATGCTCACCGAATACCTCATAAAACAGATCCAGGGACGCGTCATTTTTCATGCCATCCCGCTTGATGGCATTCAGAAGCTGCCACAGGCCGCCCGGCTTTCTTGCGCTGTCCGGGATGCGGTATTCCCGCAGCTGTTCGTTGGTAGTGGAAAATAGCACCGTCTTTGCAAGGTTTAAATTCTTTGTGCGCTCCGGTGTGGACAGCTTTAAAAAATTCGTATTGAAGGTTCCATCCACATAACCCTCTTCATCAAAATAAGCACCGGCAATCCGCCCCACAGAGGAGCGGGCCGGTGTCATGCGCCGGGTCAGTTCCATCATGTCTTCGCGATTTATCATAAGGATGCTCCATAGACTTTCAAAATCTTCTCCCGCAACATCTTTTTTGTCTCTTCACTGGCAAAGGCTGCGTCCGTCGCGTTCAGCACCACCTGCTTCTGCTGTTCTTCAGTCAGTCCAAACTCCCGTTTCAGATAGTCAAATTCCTTTGACAGGCAGGTACGCTCAATGCCCATATCATCAGTATTCACGGTCACGCGGATGCCGCTCTCTAAAAAGCGCACCAGCGGATACTGCTTCATATCCAGAATGGCGTGGGTCTGGCGGTTACTGGTGGGACACATTTCCAGGGTGATGCCCTTTTCCCGAATCAGCTCCATCACAGCTTCATCCTCCATGCTGCGTACCCCGTGGCCGATGCGTTTTGTTCCAGTCTGGATAGCTGTCCGCACGCTCTCCGGTCCGTCTGCCTCCCCGGCATGTATCGTGTACGGAATTCCGGCCTCTTTCGCTTCTTCGAACAAGCCAAGATAATTCACAGTCGGAAACAGCGCCTCCGCTCCGGCCAGATCCATGGCTGTTACACCGTGGTCCTTCACCAGGTATTTCTTCGCCAGTGCCAGGGTCTCCTCATTTGCCTTTTCATTGCCCTCGCCGCGCATGCAGCACAGAATCAGATTGCCCGGAATCGGAGCATTTTTCAGTCCTGCAACTGCCGCCTGCACCGCCTGCTCCTGGGTCATGCCGCCAAGGGTATGAAACTGCGGCGCAAAGCGCAGCTCCGCATAGATCACGCCGTCCTGTGCCATATTTTCCAGCACCAGGGTCACTGCATTCTGCAGTCCCTCCGGCGTCTGCATCAGGCGTCCCGGCAGTTCAAAGCACTGCAGAAAGTCATTTAAGCTCTCGCAGGAATCCGGCACGGAAAGCAGTGCCAGAAGCTCCTCGTCATTGTCCGTTGGCAGCGCAATGTTCTGCAGCGCCGCCAGTTTTTTCGCGATATCTACGGTAACACTTCCGTCCAGATGGGCGTGAAGGTCAATGTAACATCCATTCTGCTTCATAAAATTCCACCTCATGTACAATTTGCAAGATTCTCCTTCTTCCTATTGTAGGAGATTTTCGCCGCCAACGCAAGCCAGAACGGTACTGATAAAAGCTGGAAATCATGGCTTTTATCAGTACCGTTCTGGCTGTGTCTATCTTTTCTTAGTGGGGCCAATACAGTAGAAGCCGGTTATCCCGGCATTCCGCGGAGCATAAATATGGGTATACGTGTCCGGCTATGCAGCGACTGGTGTTTGAGGGAGGCGGACATCTTGTCCGACTATCCGCAAACATCTGTCAGCTGCATCGTCCGAACACAATACCCATATTTTGCGCAGCGGTATGCCGGGATTACCGGCTTCGGACCTGTAGTGCTGTACGCTCTTAAATTTTTATATCTCCCCAAACTTCATCCGCGCTGCCTGCGTGATCAGCTCGGCTGCTTCCTCGATACTGTAATATGCGCTGTTGATGCACAGGTCGCTGTTTAACGTATCGCTCTGATATCCGGGGATATATTTTTTGTGATAATGCTCCCGCGCCTTATCGGCCTCATTCACGGCCCGCACGGCTTCTTTTCCGGTCATGCCGAAGTACTCCACGCAGTTCTTTAAGCGGACTTCATAAGGTGCATAAATATAAACCCGCAGAAGTCTCGGCTCATTCCTGAGACAGTAGGCGCCGCAGCGTCCCACGATAATACAGGAGCCCTTTCTGGCAAAATCCTCAATGATGCTCTGCTGTACCAGAAAGATCTCATCGCTCACATCCGGTGTACCCAGTCCAAAGGGATAGCTGAGATACGAAAATTTAGAGTGGGTGATTTCCTCTTCCCGGCTGATCTGCTTAACCGAGGTATTCATCCGCTTCGCGGTCTCCTCGACAATGTCACGATCCAGAAAATCAATATGGAGCTGCTCTGAAAGCTTTTTTGCCACCAGGCGTCCGAAGGAACCGTATTGTCTGGAGATGGTGATCACATATTTTTCCATGGCTGCACCTCCGTCTAAAGTACCTTATTCAGGAAACTGATGGTACGTGCCTCTTTTGGATTTAAGATAACCTCCTGCGGAGTTCCTTCCTCCACAATGTAACCGCCGTCCATAAAGATAACACGGTCAGCCACTTCTCTGGCAAAACCGATCTCATGGGTCACGATGACCATGGTCATGCCGTCTGCGGCAAGCTGCTTCATAACCGCCAGTACCTCACCGACCATCTCCGGGTCCAGTGCAGAGGTCGGCTCATCAAACAGCATGATGTCCGGTTTCATGCACAGTGCGCGCGCAATGGCAACTCGCTGCTTCTGTCCGCCGGAAAGCTGGGATGGATACGCATCTGCCTTTTCGGCAAGACCGACCCGCTTCAGCATAGCCATCGCCCGCTCTTTCGCTTCTTTTTTGTCTGCTTTTTTCAGCTCCGTCGGAGCCAGCATCAGATTATGGAGCACATCCATATTGTTGAACAGATTGAAATGCTGGAACACCATACCGATGTTCTCACGCACCTTATTCATGTTTACCTTTTTCTCTGAAATATTAACGCCATCGATCACAATGCTTCCGGCAGTCGTAGTCTCCAGCTTGTTTAAGCAGCGCAGGAAGGTAGATTTACCGGAACCGGACGGTCCCAGAATAACAACCACTTCGCCCTCATGGATTTCTGTGGAAATATCCCGCAGAACCTCCAGGTCGCCGAAGCATTTGCGAAGCTTCTCGACTTTGATCTTTACAGTTTTATCGTTTAACTCCACGGTTCACCCTCCTCTCTACCATTTTTGCAAGATAAGACAGGATCGTAATGACGATCAGATACATGATTCCGACAATGGTCCAGGTCTCAAAGGACTTAAAGGTACCTGCCTGCACATTCTTTGCAGCCAGAACCAGCTCCGGAAAACCGATAACGGACAGAATGGAGGTATCCTTTACGGTGATGATGAACTGGTTGATGATGCTCGGGATCATGGTGCGGATTGCCTGGGGAAGAATGATCTTTCTCATAGTTTTCCAATATGGAAGACCCAGAGATCTTCCGGCCTCCATCTGACCGATATCCACAGACTGGATGCCGGCACGAATGATCTCAGCCATATAAGCGCCGCAGTTTAAGGCAAGGCAGATAACGCCGGCCTGAAGTGCTGACAGCGTAAAGCCGTTTCCGATACCCAGAATCGTATTGAGCAGATACGGAATACCAAAGAATACATAGAAGGCCAGCACGATCATTGGCACACCACGTATTACGAATACGAAGATCTGTGCAATGATGTTGCATGCCTTATTCTTAACTACACTGAGAAGTCCGAAGATCATTCCCAGAATACACGCGAAAATCAAACCTAAGAATGCAAGCAGCAGGGTCCGCCCCATTGCAAGCAGAAGAAGCTGTCCGTAGGTGGTGATAATCTTGATCATAATGCCTCACCCTTTTCTTTCTTTGTTTTAGTGTTACAGTCGGCAAGGCCCGCATTGCGCGGGCCTGCCTTGTTTCCATATCGTGGAAGCGCCGGCGGCGCATCCTCTGGTTTCTAAGCGAAATTACTCACCTAAATATTTTGCGATGATCTCGTCGTAGGTGCCGTTGTCCTTGATGTCTTTCAAACCAGCATTGAACATATCAACCAGCTCCTGCTTGCTGTCATCAAAGATTGCAAAGCCGTACTCAGCCGGATCATTGCCGGTGCCATCTACCAGCTTCATGGCAATGCCAGTATCCTTGATGTTGCTTGCCATGATCGGGGTATCATCGAAGCATGCAGCTACCTGACCGCCTACAACTGCCTGATACATGGTCGGTGAATCCTCAAAGTAGGTAATCTCAAATCCGTACTGGTCTTTGATGCTTTCTGCGTAATCTGCACTCATGGATGCGGTCTTAACTGCAACCTTCTTTCCGCTCAAATCGTCAAAGCCGGTAATGTCAGAGTTCTCTGCAACTGCCATGCTCTGATTTGCATCATAGTAGCCATCAGAGAAGATCCAGCCGGAGCTCTTACGCTCATCGGTAATGGATGCGCCTGCGATCATACCGTCTGCCTGACCAGCCTGGCATGCTGCGATGGAAGCGTCCCAGCCAAGTACCTGTATATCATACTTGAAGCCCTGATCCTCTGCAATTGCCTTGAGGATATCCATATCGATACCTACAAAATTGCCGCTCTCATCCGTATACTCGAAAGGTTTAAAAGCTGTATCGGTTGCGATGACCCAGGTCTTATCGGAAGTGTCTGCTGCTGCGGTGGTATCATCTGCCTTAGATTCTGCTGCGGTATCTGCTGCGGTGGTATCTGCTGCTGCCGCGGTAGTATCTGCAGTTGCGCTCTTGGAACCGCCGCATGCTGTCATTGCTGCTGCCATTGCTGCTGCCATTACCATAACCATTACTTTCTTTTTCATAATAATTCTCCTCTCTTTTTACGCTGTGAAGAAGCCTCTCCACCCGATCTATCCCAACGGCCATAGCCGGTCAAGGATCAATATTCTTTTTTACTGCAGGCATCCACAAAGGCCTGAACAATTGCCCTGCACTCCGGATCTTTTTCAAATGCAAATTCCGGATGCCACTGCACACCCACGATGAAGGTTTTGTCCGGTACCGCAATGGCCTCCACCAGTCCGTCCTCAGAGTATGCCATGGCTTCGGCTTTCGGTGCCAGGTCTTTTACCGCCTGGTGATGATAACTGTTCACGCCATGCTCTCCGGCTCCGATGATATCCGCCAGAAGTGTTCCTTCCTTTACTGTAACCTTATGTACCGGCCTGTCGTAAGGAGACGCCATGTGATGCTCCGTCTTAGATGGATGTTCTGTAGGAAGATCCTGATACAGAGTCCCGCCAAGCAGTACATTCATAAGCTGTACTCCTCTGCAGATTCCAAATACCGGCTTGTCTTCCTGTAACGCTTTCTCAAACAGATACGCTTCCATCTTATCACGGCTGCTGCATGGTATTCCGCAGGTTTTCTTTGCCGTCTCTGCGTAAAGTGCCGGGTCCACATCGTGTCCGCCGGTCATCAGAATGCCATCACAAAGACTGAAACAGTCATTCAGTTCTTCCGGATCCGTGGTTAACGGAAGCATGACCGGAAGGGCTCCGCAGGCTTCGAGAACCTTCATGTATCCGGGAAGCATCCAGTAGCTGTCCTTGTCATCGTCATACAAAGGAATCAGTCCGATCAGTTTTTTCATCAAGTCTATCTCCTCTCTTTCGATGCAAGGGTTTTGGGGTTGCATTGGGGGTCTTTTTATTAAAATGTTGTTAAGATAGAACAAAAAAGGGCCTACATCTCCTTCTCTGATGTAGACCCCTTTGTCTTGACACGTATGATAGCATGATACTTTACAAAAGTCAAGTTGGCGTCATTACTTTCTCTATTTTGCACACTATTGCAATCCATTTTTTCATATTTTTCTTAATTATCTAAAGTCCACACACTTCCCCTGTAACATTCACAACAAAAAAGTTGTATAAAATACACAATGCAGGTTGTAATTTTTATCACTTTTCGCTATAATCGGGATGATAGGAGGCTTTCACATATGAAATTTTTATACCAGACCTTTACTGATTATAACCTGGAAGAATTTACACGCTTCAACATGATCGTTCCGCTCCGGATCAGCAGATACCGCCCAAAGATCCTGGCTGTATGCTACATCCTTATGATCTTCTCCGGTTTCCTGCGGGTTTTCACAGCCCCCGGTACCTCGGCTTTTACTTACCTGCTTGTTGTATTTGCCTTACCGCTTGTACTGGTGTATGTTTCCAAGCGCCAGTGCCGCAGGGTCTACAATGCCAATCCTCAGCTGCAGGAGCGCCATTCTGTCATGCGTTTTTATGAAGACCATCTTCAGGAGACCAGCAATCAGCAGTCCGTTGATGTTCCATACAGCAGCATTGCCCACCTGGTAGAAACCAGAACCCATTTTTATCTGATGACAGCTGCCAACCAGGGCATGATCATCATCAAAAATAACTGTTCTGCTGAATTGATCCATTTTCTTCAGGGCCTGAAACAGTGATTTTTACCAAAATATTTTTTATTATACTTGAAAAATAGTTAGATTGCAGTTAAAATATAGACAATGACAATTGGGAGGTTTACAGTCATGTCTATTCACACTTACATCCGGCGCTATGCTCTGTTCCTGACCGGAGTCATCCTTAGCGCCACCGGCATTGCCTTTATTACGCGTGCCGGTCTCGGCACTTCGCCAGTATCCGGTCTTCCGTTTGTTCTGAGCCTGATCACCAGCATTTCCATGGGAACCTACACATTTTTATTCAATATGACGTTCCTGATGCTGGAAGCCATTCTTCGCAGGAAATTTACCATCCAGCAGGCTCTGCAAATTCCGGTGACATTCTTTTTCAGCTTCTGCATTGATACGGCTATGGGCTTTATCCCGACCCGCTTCGGCGGTCCATGGGGTCCGTCCTTTGTTTACCTGGTCATCGGATGCATTATCATGGCACTTGGCATCAGCTTTGAGGTAATTGCCGATGTGATCATGCTTCCGGCCGAAGCATTCGTGCGCGAGCTTTCGAAAAAGACCGGTATTCCTTTCGGAAATGCCAAGGTTGCCTTCGACAGTACCCTGACCATCCTGGCTATGGCAGTTGCCCTTATCGCTTTCCACAAGCTCAACGGTGTGCGAGAGGGTACCCTGTTCAATGCACTCTGCGTCGGCCAGCTGGTCCGCCTGTGGCGTTCCCGTCTTGAACTGCCGCTCAAAAAGCTCTGTACAGCTGAACCCACTGCAGAATAAACGTCAGTCCTTTTATAAAAGAAACCCGAACCAACGCCTTTCCGGTGAATGTTCGGGTTTTCTTTTTTGTTTTTCCGGATTATCGGTGCGTTTTCCATGCCTGCACAGTCTTTAAAAATAATTCATGGATCCGGTTGTCTGCATCCAACTCCGGATGAAAGGACATTCCAAACTGGTTTCCGCTGCGCACCGCCACAACGTGCCCCTCCACCTCAGTCAGCACCTGCGCACCTGCTTTTGCTTCTTCTATATAAGGAGCACGGATAAACGTCATGGGAACCTCTCCGATTCCGGCAAATTCCTGTACCGTATGAAAACTTCCAAGCTGCCTTCCATAGGCATTTCGACGTACCAAAACCGGAAGCGTACCAAAATATACATGGTCATCATTGGTCAGCTGCTCTGCCAGCAGAATAAGACCGGCACAAGTGGCGAGAACCGGCAAGCCGCTCTCGATTTTTTCTTTCAGTGTATCAAACATCTCAAGCTCCCGCAAAAGCTTTCCCTGCACCGTGCTCTCGCCGCCCGGAAGCACAAGGCCGTCAAAACCGGTGTCCAGGTCCTTCTTCTGACGAAGTTCAAAGCATTCTGCTCCAAGAGCCCCCAGCTTTTTCTCGTGTTCGATGAAGGCACCCTGAACTGCAAGGACTGCAATCTTCATCTTATTTGCCCCTTTCTGCCATCAACAGCGCAATTTCCTGCTCGTTGATGCCGACCATGGCTTCCCCCAGATCCTCGGAAAGCTCAGCCAGCATCTTATGATCATTGAAGTTGGTAACTGCTTTTACGATGGCTGCCGCACGCTTCTTCGGATCTCCGGATTTGAAGATGCCGGATCCAACAAACACGCCCTCTGCACCAAGCTGCATCATCAGGGCTGCATCGGCCGGGGTTGCCACGCCGCCTGCCGCGAAGTTTACAACAGGAAGACGTCCATTGTCATGTACATACTGCACCAGATCATACGGAACCCGGAGAACCTTTGCCTCCTCAAACAGTTCATCCTCACGCATAGAGGTAATCTTAGCGATCTCCTGATTCATCCTGCGCATATGGCGAACAGCCTGCACAACATCCCCGGTTCCCGGCTCACCTTTGGTACGGATCATGGAAGCTCCCTCGTTAATGCGGCGGAGCGCCTCCCCCAGGTCCTTCGCACCGCAGACAAATGGAACGTTGAATCTGCGCTTGTCGATATGGAACACATCGTCCGCCGGGGAGAGAACTTCACTCTCGTCAATGTAATCGATCTCGATGGCTTCGAGGATCTGTGCCTCCACAAAATGACCGATCCGGCATTTTGCCATGACCGGAATGGATACAGCCTCCTGAATGCCCTTGATCATCTTCGGATCGCTCATGCGGGAAACACCACCTGCCGCGCGGATGTCCGCCGGAATACGCTCCAGCGCCATAACTGCGCATGCGCCTGCCTCTTCCGCGATCCTTGCCTGCTCCGGGGTAGTAACGTCCATGATAACGCCGCCCTTTAACATCTGTGCCAGCTGCTTATTTAACTCATATCTCTCTGTATTCATTCCATCTGTCTCCTTTGCGTAAACGTATTGTCTGCTGCTATGCACATGCTGCGCAACCAACAGTCAGTATCCCTGCGTTCCGGACCGCATCGGTTATCTTGATGGAGATTATAGCGGCTATCTGGATTGTTTTAAATATCCAGTTTTATATTTTTCAATCAGTCCAGTTTTCGTGTACAATGCGAACCGCAATTTCCGTCACATACTCTTCCACGCTTGTCACCGCAAGCTGATCCACCATGTCACGCTCCAGATACACCATATCTGTCTGAATTTTGTGTTCCTTCCGGTAAGCTTCCATGCGCGCATAAGCTTCTCCGATTGCATTCCAGTGTCCGACATGAAATCCCGTCAGATAATCTCCCTCCGGCATGATACGATATTCCATATGCTTCGGTTTCTGCTCCAGAAGAAGAAGTACATTGTCATACGCATTATAAATCTGCCTGGACAGATTTTTTCCATACTGCAGATATGCCACTTCGTAATCATTGCGCTGTTCCGCATGTTTAAAATCCAGAATCAGCCGGTTGGTTTTTTCCATATAATCCTTCTCTGATGTCCCGTCAATCTGCCGGATCAGATAATAACGTTCCGGAAAATGATGGATCCCAATGTCAGAAAAATCCTGCTGCATTACCATGCTGATCTTTTTTCGCCGCTGCCGGATCCACCCCTGCATCGTTTTTAATCTGGATAATTCTTTCTCAATCTGCTGTTCCCTTTCCGCAAAGATCCGGACCAGCTCTTTGGGGCTTCGTACCTGCAGGAACTGCCGGATTTCTTTCAGCGGCATACCCAGATCCCGAAGCATCAGAATCGTTTCCAGAGTTTCCAGCTGATAACGTGAATACATACGGTAACCATTCTCTGCCACATATTCCGGAGAAAACAGGCCAATATCATCATAATGGAATAACGTATGTTTGGAAACGCCCATCAGCGCGGCAAACTCTCCTGTTGTCATATACAGATTACGGTCCATACATATTTCTCCTTCGCTACTATCCTGATTTTTTAGCGACCGTTTTTCAAAAAAACATTCAAACCTCTTGACTATCGGGTAACCCTATGGTTTATTCTCTCAAAGGTCACTTAAGTTTTCAAGCTATTTCTTTTTTATAAGGAGTTTTTGATTATGAGTACATCCATCAGCCAGCATTTTTCTCCCTGGAGTCTGCTGAAGTTTACATTTTCTTCTATCATTATGATGATGTTTATGTCCCTCTACACCATCGTGGATGGCATTTTCATCTCCCGCTTTATTGGCAGTAATGCCCTGTCCTCCTTAAACATCGTCTATCCGGTGGCCAGCATCGTCATTGCCATTGGCACCATGCTGGCCACTGGCGGCAATGCAGTCATCAGCCGGTATCTGGGCGAGGAGAAAATACAGCTGGCAAAAGAATGTCTCTCCCTTTTTACTCTGACTGGCTTTCTGTTAAGTCTGCTGATGTCCATCCTGTCCCTGCTTTTTCCGGATTTCATCAGCCGGGCACTCGGTGCCAACGATCTGCTGTTAGCAGACTGCCGCACCTACCTCAGCATCCTCATGGGCTTTGCTCCGGCCTGCATGCTCCAGACTCTGTTCCAGTCCTATCTGGTAACTGCCGGAGCGCCGCACCTCGGACTCTTCCTCACCATGATCGCCGGGATCATCAACGCGGGACTGGACTATGTACTTATCGTATCCTGCGATCTTGGCATTGCCGGAGCTGCCCTGGCTACCGGACTTGGCCAGATGGTACCGGCCCTGGCAGGACTGGTCTTTTTTCTGAATCAGAAGCATGCTCTTCATCTGACTCGCTTCACCATGCACACAAAAGAACTGATCCAGGCCTGCTACAACGGTTCCTCTGAAATGGTAAACCAGTTTTCCAATGCCGTGATCACCTTTCTGTTCAACATCATCCTGATGCGTCTGGCAGGTCCGAATGGTGTAGCTGCCATCACGATCCTACTGTACGGACAGTTTCTGTTCAATGCCTTTTACCTGGGTTTTTCCATTGGGATCAGCCCGATCGTGGGATATCAGTACGGTGCCGAAAATCGGAAGGAGCTGAAAAGCATTTACCGTATTTCCTTCCGTTTTGTCAGCCTTTCCTCTGTGATCATAGCCTTTGCCGCTGTCTATCTTTCGACCGGTATTGTAACTATCTTCACGGATGATCCGAAAACTCATGCACTGGCCGTGACCGGATTTGGGATCTTTGCCTATAACTTTTTATTCAGCGGCTTTAACATTGCCTCCTCCGGCTTTTTCACCGCCCTGTCCGACGGAAAATCATCTGCCATCATCTCCTTTTGCCGTACTCTGCTCTTCACCGTGATCTCACTGCTGGTGCTTCCGCGGTTCTTCGGGGTCAATGGGGCATGGCTGGCTATTCCTGTGGCAGAGTTTGTGACACTGCTACTGTCCATCTGGATGCACAGAAAGTACTTGTATCGCTTTATTTAGGCATCCGCTATTTTACCAGTTCAGCAAAATACTCCGCACCGGTCAGCAGAATATCATCATTGAGTCTTCGTTTACTGCACACCTGCCATCTCGATCACAACATCCAGAAATACATTTGCGCCGGCTACACAGCCCTCATCCGGTGTGTACTCTCTGGGATTGTGGCTGATGCCCTTGATGCTCGGCACAAAAATCATCGCAGTCGGACAGATGCGCGCCATCATCTGGGCATCCTGGCCTGCGCCGGAAGTCATGCGGCGGGTGTTCAGTCCTCTGGCTGATGCAGCTGCCTCAATCTTCTGTACGATATTCTCATCAAACAGGACCGGGGCAAATTCAGTCAGACGCTCGCTGCTGATCTTCACATGATCGGTTTCTTCCAGCTCTTTGAAGTAAGCCGCAAGGCTCTTCTCATCTGCATCCAGCTTACCTTTATCTGGATTTCTTAAATCCACCGTCATCACGGCCCTGGACGGGATAACATTGATGGCATTCGGCTCATGCTCAATGCAGCCTACGGTTGCCACGCCGCCGGATTTCTTCACCAGTTCTCTTAAGAACACATTGATTTTTGCTGCGGCCAGACCAGCGTCCACTCTTAAATTAGTTGGCGTAGTTCCTGCGTGATTGGCAAGCCCCTCAATGGTAACGCGCTGCCAGTGAATACCCTGCAGATTCTCTACTGCGCCGATCTTCACTCCCTCTGTATCCATGATCGGTCCCTGCTCAATGTGCAGCTCCACGAATGCCTCCGGCTGTAAGAATCCCGGCTCCACGCTTCCCGCATAACCGATGCGCTTTAACTCCTCACCCAGGATGGTACCATCGGTGCCGACGGTCTTTAATACTTGATCTACCGGAAGTCCCCCCGCGTAAACCAGGGATCCCATCATATCCGGTGAATAACGCACACCCTCCTCATTGGTAAAGGCGCAGACCACGATCGGTCTCTCGCTCTGACGCCCCGCTTCCTTTAACGTTCTGATGACCTCGATGGCGCCAATCACCCCCAGGCAGCCATCATACTGGCCTGCATTGATGACGGTATCGATATGGGAGCCGATCATCAGTGGCTTTTTATCCTTGTTCTCCGCGGTTTCCCAGATTCCGAAGATATTGCCGATGCGATCCACAACCACCTTCAAATCTGCATCCTCCATCCATCTGACCACCTTATCTCTGCCCTGCTTCTCAGTATCGGAAGCGGCAAGACGGGTTCTTCTTCCCTCCTCATCCTTGCCGATCGTACCCAGCTCATTGATTCTCTCCAGTAATCTTGCTCCATTCACTGATAACATAATCCGTCCCTCCTGTATCTTTATCCTTGTGCCTTTAGTATATCAGTCCCACATCGCGGATTCTATCAATATCCCCATCACTTTTATCAGATTTGTACCAAAGTTTTTTCGTTTACTATTCTTTTCATCTGTTTTATGCTATAAAATATCATAAAAGCAATATCTGTATTACAAAGAAAGGAAAATCGGTTTATGAGCATATCATTTCCAAAATGCAATCAGGGCGGAATCGAATTTGTTATTTCTACAAACGAAGAGCTCCAGGAGGAAAGCAAGTTTCTCTCAGAAGAGTTCCCCATTGCCATGTATACACAAAATTTCAACCACGCGGCATCAGACTCCATCCCATTCCACTGGCACGATGAGCTGCAGATTACCTGGATTTCTGATGGTGAGCTGGAATACTGCATCAGCGGAGACAAATTCCGGCTGAGAAGTGATAAGCTGCTGCTGCTCCAGAGTCATCAGCTCCACAGTTCCCGTACCACCACCTGCGATGTGAAAACTCTGTGCATCAACTTTACCCCGGAGATTTTCCATCCTCTGATTTTACAGAAATACATCCAGCCCATGCTGGACAGCCATGCCTTTGCCTACTCCCTGCTGTTGTTAAAGCCTCATCAGATTACGAAACTGAAAAAATTCCAGAACTGGAAACAAGAACCCCTGGGATACTTTTCTGTCATGAACTTTTTATCCCAGGTGTTCGAAGAAATTTTAAAAGAATTTGAAGAAAATGCAGAAACGCCGGACTTGGAGGAAACACGGCTGTTCCACGAAATGCTTGGATTCGTTCACGCCAATTTTGCCCAGCCGCTTTCCGTGAAAGACATTGCGGATTCCGCGCGCCTAAACAAGAACCGCTGCACCGCCCTCTTTAAAACACACACTAACATGTCCCCCATCAAGTATGTAAATGAATACCGCCTCTACACTGCCAAAAACATGATCCTGCACACCGACAGATTCATCTCCGATATCAGTGCCGATGTGGGATACAATCAGATCAGCCATTTTATAGAGCAGTTCCGGTTAAGCTACGGAATGTCGCCGTTAAAATACCGGCATAAATTCGGTCAGGAAGCGTAATTCCAATAGAATTCTTACAGTTTCCGAATATCTCCGATCAACTGATTCTTCTCCGCTTCCGTGGTGGCCCAGCTTGTGCAGAACCGTACGACCCTTCTTCCATCGTCCAGTGTCCGCTCCTGCTCAAAGGTATACTCCTTCGCCAGCTTCTCTGCCTGTTCGTCGGTCACGATCACAAACTGCTGGTTAGTGTAGCTGTCCACGAATTCCGGGATACCTTTTTCTTTGAAGGCTGCCTTGATTTCCATAGCGTAGGCATCGGCCCGGGCCGTCATCTTCTCGTAGGTGTCATCCTCCAGAAGCGCACAGAACTGCAGACCCAGAAGCCAGCCTTTTGCCAGCACCGCACCATTCTGTTTCATATAGGTGCGGAATTTCCGTGCCAGTCCGCTGTTTGTGATGACCAGTGCCTCACCAAAGAGCGCTCCGCATTTTGTTCCGCCGATATAAAATACATCTGTCAGTTCTGCCAGTTTTTCCAGCGTCACATCATTCTTCGCAGAACCAAGTCCGTAACCCAGGCGTGCACCGTCCACAAACAGATACATACCGTACTCATCGCATACTTTGCGGATATCCTTCAGATCCTGCTCAGAATACAGCGTTCCCCACTCGGTCGGGAAGGAAATGTAAACCAGCTTCGGCTCACAGAGATAGTTCGGTTCTCCTGCCTCATAATAAGCTGCGGCTGCCTTGCGGATCTGTTCTGCTGTAATGGTTCCGTCTGCAGATGGAAGCGGAACCAGCTTGTGTCCGGTGTTCTCAATCGAACCAGCTTCATGGGCATACACATGGCCGGAATCCGGGCAGATGACACTCTGGATCGGGCTTAACGCTGCTGCATGGACAATAAAGTTTGCCTGGGTTGCACCTGGGAAGAAATGAACAGCTGCCTCCGGAGCTTTGCATTTTTTCCGTATCAGGTCCGCTGCCTTTTCACACCAGGTATCCTCTCCGTATCCATCATAGCTTTCGGCATTGGTCTCTGCCAGCTTCTCTAAAATTTTGACACAGGCGCCGCGGTTGTAATCATTGTGTAAACGAATCATGATGTTTGACTCTCCTCTTCTCCGCATAAAATGCGTTTCGTTTTTCCCCATTATAGCAGTCTGTTCCCATTCTGTCACGGAAAGAATCCTGCTTTCTGCATATACTACTATCAGAAGGCGGGGTGATGCAGGATGCTGGCATGGTTCTTCTATCTCATGGATGCCATAAAAAAGCTGCTGTAGCGTTGCATTTTTTCATTCCCGGCGCTATAATAAAACCGCTGCACCGGTTCCGGGAGGAATGCGCTTTCTGCGTATCGCCAGTGTCTAGGCTCACCTTTCAGAATATCCCGTAGAACACTCGGCGGCCGGGCGCGGCTTTCAAAATAATAAAAATTTAAGAGCAATATCAATATAGGTCCGAAGCCGGTAATCCCGGCATACCGCTGCGCAAAATATGGGTAT
>ERZ836760.1115-NODE-1115-length-32466-cov-6.028941_pt1 | contig 32466 bp, 29 predicted proteins | sample MGYA00519941_ERZ836760 | MGnify/ENA primary metagenome ERZ836760 (study PRJEB31850, sample SAMEA3708807) | human gut metagenome | biome: human gut; feature: human-associated habitat; material: faeces | place: China | collected 2014 ... | reverse complement strand
TACAATGAACAAGCTCATTGTATTGCCAATTACCTTTTTATGGCTGAACTGTTACTATCTATGCAATTTAATTGAGGATAATGAGAAGTTTGCAAATGGTTATTAAAACATATATTCTCTTTATCTTCGTTTTGAGAAGATAAAGAGAGTGCATTAAAAAAGAAAGGCGGCAGATTGATATGGTAAGGACATTTAATACACATAATATTAGAAAACAGCAGGAATTAACGGGAAAATATTGGGATTTTTCTCCTTGCGTGGGCAAATATGCAGGTGAACATTTTAAGGTTGCAACGCCTTGTTGCTGGGAGAGTCATCCGAAGTTTGCAGGGTATCGTGGAGAGGGAGAATATACCACGACATTTAAAACTGGTGGAAATATAAGGCTTGAATTTAAGGGGATAAGCCACACAGCAGAAGTATGGCTTGACGGAAGGAAGATTGCAAAACATTATAATGCATATACGATATTTGATGCTGTGTGCACTAATCTTTCATATGGCGAGCACACGCTGACAGTAAGAGCCGATAACAGATTCAGCGAAAAAAGTGCATTACATATACCAAATGATTATATGTCATATGGTGGAGTGAGCCGCCCCGTAGTACTTGAGCAAATATCAGATGTTTATATTAGAAATGTTCATGTTACACCTTACAAAGCAGACGGAAAATGGAAAGCAAAGATTGAAATTTATCTTGAAAATACAAAGGATAATAAATATGGAGATAAAGATTGTTTTAAAATAAATGAGACAGAAAATATAAGTAAAAATAACAGATATGTGCCAAATGGAGAGAATGATATAAAAAATTCTGAAAACAGAAGCGTGGATGTTTTGGTAAATGTGGCAGGAGAAAATTTAATAATAAAAAATATTGATGCAGAAAAAAATAATATTGTTAAGGCAGAAATGGAATTTGATAACATAAATGAATGGACACAGGAAACACCTGAACTTTATTATATTGAGGTTAAACTTTTAAGAAATGAAAAGGCGTTTGATGACCTTATTGACAGATTTGGGTTCAGGGAGATAAAAGCATCGGGAAAAGAAATACTTTTAAACGGGGAGAAAATAAGGATAAAAGGTGTCTGCCGTCATGAGGATCATCCTCAGTTTGGGTGTGCACTCCCATTTGCGGCTATTGCGGCAGATATTGAGCTTATAAAGGATATGGGTGCAAATTCGATAAGGACATCACATTATCCAAATGATGAGATTTTTCTTGATATATGTGACGAGCAGGGAATACTTGTGTGGGAGGAAAATCATGCGAGAGGTCTTAGTGAGGAGAACATGAGAAATCCTAACTTTGAACCGCAGGCAGAAAAGGTGATAGAGGAGATGATACCGGCACATTATAATCATCCGTCAATTTATATATGGGGGATATTAAATGAGTGTGCGAGTGACACGGAGTATGGAAAAGAGTGTTATAAAAAGCAGTTTGACATAATAAGAGAACTTGATACATCAAGACCGTGTTCATTTGCAAGCTGTAAATTTAAGACGGACATATGCTTTGAGCTGCCGGATGTGGTTTCATATAATATTTATCCTCTGTGGTATCATGACACTGAGCCGGATGAATATCTCGATGACCTTTATAAATGGGTGCAAAATGAAACTAAAGGTGTGGGAAAACCATTTATGATAACGGAGATAGGAGCAGGAGGTCTTTACGGCTATAGAAACAATTATGATTCAAAATGGACGGAGGAGTATCAGGCAGAAGCACTTAGAAAACAGCTTACAGCGGTATTAGGGTATAAAGACTGTATTGGTGTTTATATCTGGCAGTTTTGTGATATAAGGATAAGTGATGAGTGGTTTGGCACAAGACCAAGAACGATGAACAATAAGGGGATTGTTGATGAATTTCGCAGAAAAAAACTTGCTTACAATGTGGTAAAGGAGATTTTTAACAAATAAAAGATACTTTGTATTTGAGGTGATTATGTTTTTTTGTTATAATTATCTATGATAGATATATTTTAGAAATGAAATAAACACTTTGCCGGCTATTAAGTGTATTAAATAACTATATGGCTTTAAGTGGATTGTGAATATCCGCTTGATTAAATAAAGAATGGAAAGGGAAGTAGAATTATGCCTGTTATAAAAAAAGGAAATTGTTATATGGCTCCGAGTGCTGATATAATCGGGGATGTCACTTTGGCTGAGGATGTCAATGTATGGTATCATGCAACCATAAGGGCTGATGCGGACAAGGTTTACATAGGAAGAAAAAGTAATATTCAGGATAACTGCGTAATTCATGTCGATGAGGGGTATCCGGTTCGTATAGGTGACAAAGTGACCATCGGACACGGTGCGATAATACATGGCTGTGAGATTGGGGACTGCTCTCTTATCGGTATGGGTGCAATATTGCTTAATGGCTGTAAGATAGGGAAGAATTGCCTGATAGGAGCAGGTGCACTTGTAACAGGTGGTGTTGATGTGCCTGACGGCTCGGTAGTGCTTGGAAATCCGGGTAAGGTTGTAAGAAAGATAAGAGACGAAGAACTAGAAGCGAATATAAAAAATGCGGGGGAGTATGTAAAAGAGGCGAAGGAGAGGTTTGGGGGAATAAAATAAAGCAGTTAATATTATATTTGAACACATGGTAATCTCCTCATAAGATGCAAATTTATGAGGAGATTTTGTTGTATTATAATCGTCTTTTTGCATAAAAAAAGCAGAAAATATAAACTTGAAAAAATAAAAGTTGCACAAAATGTCATAGAGTTGTATAATAATAATATAAGGGGACAAAAGAGGAGGTTTAAATGTTAGCAAAATTAGTTTTAAGTTTAAAATCAGATTCAGATAAAAAAATTTCTATGAGTATGTCATCGGTTTTTCAAGGTGTGTTAATGGAAGTTGTGGGTTCTAAAACGGCGGCATGGCTGCACGAAAATCAGATAAATCCCTATAGCCAATATATACAATACAAAGACAATAATATATGGTGGAATATTTTAACCGCTACTAAAGAGGCTTTTGAAAAAGTTATAAAGCCATTTATGGAAGATGATGTTTTAGTTATAAATGTTAAATACAGTGATATGAAATTTGAAATTATCGGTAAAAAGATGGAACAGATTTCTATGAAAAGTTTTATGAAACAACAGTATTTTACTGATTATGGACATTTTTTTACGATTAATTTTTTATCACCGACTTCATTTAAAAGTGAGGGGAATTATAAAAATTATCCCACTATTCATTGGATATTCAGGAGTTTGATGAAAAAGCATGATGCCATATGCAGTGACAATGAAGTTTACGATGATGAGGTACTTGCTTTGCTGGAAGAAAAGACTTTTATAACACAGTATAATCTTAGAAGCACAGTTTTTTATCTTGAGGGTGTGAAAATACCGGCATTTTTAGGAAAGATAACGATACTTGTGAAGAGTTCACAAAGTCTTGTGAATCTTGTAAATTATCTTCTTATGCTTGGGGAATATACCGGGGTAGGTATTAAGTCTTCAATAGGTATGGGAGCGATAAGTGTAGAACATAAGGAAAGGGGCGAATAAATTGACACAAGAAAATGTAAAACTGGCAATAGGTGCACTATTGCATGATATTGGTAAGTTACTGTATAGATATAATGATGGAAGAAATCACAGCAGAAGCGGATATGAATATTTAAAAGATGTTGTGCATATCGAGGACCGGAAGATATTAGAACAGGTGCTTTATCATCATGCTTCATTATTAAAAAATGCCCGGATAGAAAATAATTCGCTGGCGTATATTACATACATTGCTGACAATATAGCTTCAGCAAGCGACAGGCGTAAAACTCAGGAAGAAGAATCCGGATTTGACAGGGAAATGTCATTGCAGAGTATTTTCAATCTGTTAAATGGTAATGATGAAAAATTATGTTATAGTGCGGAGCAGTTAAACAAAACCATAAATTATCCGACATCTGTTTCAACAGGTTTTGATGAGGTTTTTTATGGAAAAATAGTAAATGAAATAGAGAATAATCTTCGTGGTATTACATGGGATAATAATTATCTTAATTCACTGCTTGAAGTATTAGAAGTACAGTTGTCATATATTCCATCATCAACTATGAAGTCTGAGGTTGCGGACATTTCGTTATACGACCATGTTAAACTTACGGCGGCGATAGCAGCAAGTATAAAGGAATGGCTGGATGAAAATAATATTTCTGATTATAAGGAAACATTATTTAAGGGTGCATCAGGATTTTATGACAAAAAAGTATTTTTGTTATTTAGTATGGATATGTCAGGAATACAGGACTTTATTTATACTATAGCAAGTAAAAATGCACTCAGGATGCTCCGTTCAAGGTCTTTTTATCTTGAAATATTTATGGAAAATCTTATTGATGAACTGTTAGACTATATAGGTATGTCGAGAGCAAATCTTATCTATTCAGGCGGAGGACACGCTTATATAATAACGGCAAATACTGAAAATATAAAACAGAAGATAGCGGAGTTTGAGTCAAAAATAAATGAATGGTTGCTTGGCGAATTTAAAACTGCTTTGTTTTTGGGATGTGGATACGCAGAGTGCAGTGCAAATGAACTTCACAACAAACCGGAAGGGGCATACAGACAAATTTATAAAAATGTGTCAAAAATGATATCTCAAAAGAAGATGAAAAGATACAGTGCGGCACAGATTATAAAATTAAATTCCGAGGGCAAAAAAGATGGTACCCGTGAATGCAGGGTATGCAGGAGAACATCAAAACTATTGGAAGATGATGATATATGTAGTGTATGTAATGCTATGATAGATATGTCGCAGAATATATTATATAAAGGATTTTATATAGTTACTGAAAATCCAAAGGATAAAGCGGCACTTCCACTTCCATTTGGCAGATACCTTGTTGCAGACAACAGAAAAGAACTGCTGGAGAAAATGAAACAGGACGATAGTTCTTATATCAGAGCATATACTAAAAATAAGTCTTATACAGGTTTTAAAGTGGTAAAAAATCTGTGGGTAGGAGATTACACTTTAGGAGATAGTTTTGAAGAACTTGCCAAAAAATCAGAGGGAATAAATCGTATTGCAGTATTTCGTGCAGATGTAGATAATCTTGGGGATGCGTTTGTAAATGGTTTTGCGAGTGAAAAGTATGGAGAAAAATATATGACAATTTCGAGAACAGCGACATTCTCACGAAAAATGTCAATGTTTTTTAAATATCATATAAACTATATTCTTAAAAATGGTGAGTTTTACATAGTTGACAAAAAGAAAGAAGACAAAGGGAAAAAAAGAAATAGAAATGCAACTATTGTTTATTCAGGCGGTGATGATGTATTTGTAGTCGGAAGCTGGGATGATGTAGTTGGATTTGCGGTTGACCTTCAAAAAAGTTTAAAAGAATTTTCACAAGACACACTTACGATATCAGGTGGAATCGGAATATATCCTGCAAAGTATCCTATTAACAATATGGCAAGACTTACGGGTGAACTTGAGGAATGTTCAAAAAATTATAAAGAACTGGAAAAGAAAATAGGTTTATGTAAAGATTGCAATAAATCAGGTAATTGTTCAAGGGAATGTGAAAAAAAATCAAAAAATGCGATAACGCTTTTTACACCACCACAGGAGAAAAGTGGAAATAATAGTTTGAGTCTTACTCAGGACATGACTTTTTCGTGGAAAGACTTTGAAAATAATGTAGTAAAGATTAAATTAAATTTCCTTAAAAAGTTTTTTGTGAAAACTCCAGAAAAGGGAAAAGCATTTTTGTATAGAATTTTGGAACTGATTCGTGGAATGGAGGATGATAAGATAAATCTTGCGAGACTTGCATATACACTTGCGAGACTTGAAGAAGCATTAAAAAAAGATAAAGAAGCAGGGCAGATTAAAGAAATTAATTTCTTTTCATCAACTATTTACAAATGGATAGGGTGTGAGAAAGACAGAAAAGAATTTATAGCAGCGATATACTTATATGTGTATCTTATAAGAGATGAATATTAAATTAACATAATGTATTCTTTGAATGACTTATTTACAAGGACTTTAGAGAATACACAATAGGATAAGGAGGGTTAAATAGTGGTATTAGAAAAAACAAATTATGTGGATATGGCAGAAAACGCTGTAAAAAGATTGGAGCGTAATAAAAATGGAAATTTGATTTTGACTACATCCAAAATAAGAAATATTCTTAGTATGATATCAACTATATATAATGAAGTGATTCATCATCCGGCAGATAAACTTAATGAAGATATGGTGGAAAGACTTAAGTATCTTAAAATGCGATTTGCATATGAAGCCGGACGGGAAAAAGCAGTTAAAAATTTGATTGAAGTAGCAAAGATATTTGAAATAATTGACTGGGTTGGCAATGATAAGCAGAGATGCATTTTATTTTGTAAGTATATTGAATCAATAGTGGCATATCACAAATTTAATGGTGGTAGAGATTAAGTAAGACTATAAGAAAAAATGAATTGGAGGTAGTTTATGTTTGCAAAAATAGAAATAACGGGAGAAATAAAAGTAGTTTCGGGATTACATATAGGGGCATCTGATGCATTTGCAGCGATAGGAGCGATTGACTCGCCGGTTGTAAGAGATGCTTATAGTGATCTTCCGATGATACCGGGAAGCAGTCTTAAAGGAAAGATAAGAAGTCTTTTGGCAAAAGCATATCCAAATGACTTTGAAAAGACAGCGGATGATGATTCAGACAATATATTGAGATTGTTTGGCTGTGCTAAAAAAGACAAATTGAAAAACAGCAGACTTATTTTTTCAGATATGGTAATGGATAACTGGACAGAATTAAAAAAGTTAGGACTACAAGGTCAGACTGAGGCAAAATTTGAAAATACGATAAGCAGGATGACATCAGAAGCAAACCCGCGTCAGATAGAGCGTGTAGTAAGAGGGGCGACATTTCCGTTACAGTTAATCTATAATGTAGAGAACGAGGATGAGATAATAGAGGATATAGCTTTATTAAAAGAAGGAATGACACTTTTGTCGTACGATTATCTTGGTGGAAGCGGCTCAAGAGGATATGGAAAGGTAAAGTTTTCAGGTGTTGCAGCAGATGTTGTTGTGGGTGATGTCGCAGATGAGATAATAGACAAATGTAACGAGATATTGGCAGAATAAAGAAAAGAGGTTGTATGAAATATATAGCATATAAATTATGCTTTCAGACGGGGGTTCATTTTGGTGATGGAATGTTAAATGATACCAAAAGTACATTTTGTGCAGATACGCTTTTTTCTGCTTTTTGTATAGAAGCTTTAAAGTTTGGAGAAAAGAACTTGCAAAATGTATATGAAAAATTTAATAGTGGAAAATTGAAAATAAGTGACGGATTTCCTTTTATTGACAATGAACTTTATATTCCTAAACCGTTATATACTGTTGAAAGTTCTGAAAGTGATACAAAAGACAGGAAAAAATGGAAGAAACTTAAATATCTTTCATTAGAAAAATTAGAAGATTATTTTGCAGGAAAACTTAATGTAGAAAAAGAAAATGACAGGTTAAGTAAACTTGGTGAATTTGAAGTAAGACAGTCGGTCAATCTGAGAAATGAGGAAAAATCTGAGCCATTTCCCGTTGGAATATATCATTTTAATAACAGATTGGATTGTGGATTATATTTTCTTCTCGGATATGAAGATGAAGATGACCGGTATATGCTTGAAAACCTGATAGATTCTCTTGGGTTTCAGGGGATAGGCGGTAAAACATCATCAGGACTTGGAAAGTTTTCTATGATACCTCAGAACTTATCTGAAAGTGTTGTCGGAAAGTTAGAAGATACTGCACCAGACTACATATTGCTGACTACATCGCTTCCAAAGGACAGTGAGATTGAGGAAGTTTTAGAGGGCTCAAACTATCTGCTTGAAAAAAGAAGTGGTTATATAAGTTCAAACAATTATGCAGAAGAACTTGTAAAAAAGCAGGACATTTACTTTTTAAAAGCCGGTTCATATATGAAAAAAAGATTTACCGGTGATATATATAATGTAGGCGGGCAGGGAACGCATCCTGTATGGAGATATGCAAAACCTATAATGCTGGGGGTGTAAGATATGGAGAATTATATTAAAAGATACAAGATTAAATTAAAAACGCTTTCACCGGTTTTTATAGGTTCGGGAAAAGAGATAAACAAAAAAGAGTATGTATATTACAGGGATAGTCAGGAAGTATATATACCTGATATGAACAGATTGTTTCATGATATATTGGATAGAAATTTGGATGATGAATATCAACAGTATCTTATGAGTGAAAATATGCCTTTATTAAATTGGCTGAAATCTGTTGGATATAGTGATTCTGAAATAAAAAAATTGTGTAATATTCATATGGACTGTTCCGATGCCTTGGAAAATCTTAACCGACCGATTGCAATACAGCAGTTTGTAAAAGATGTTTATGGATTGCCATATATTCCGGGGAGTAGTTTAAAGGGAGTTCTAAGAACCTGTCTGCTTGCAGAAGATATTATGAAAAATCCGGAAAAATATGACCGGATAAGACGAAATGTGATAAATGCCGATCCGATATATAAGGGAAGACCGGTAAGAAAATTTTTAGGCAGAGAAATAAAACAGGCAGAAAGTTTATGTTTTAATAACTTAAATTGTAAAGAAGGAAAGAGAGAAGATGCTTTAAATGATGAGATGAAAGGTGTTATCATTAGTGACAGTAAACCTCTTAAATATAAAGATTTAACTTTATGTCAGAAAGTGGATATAGGATTGAATGGTGGGAAAAATGCACTTAATATTTTAAGAGAAAGTTTAAGAGCAGGAGTAACTGTTGAATTTGATTTAAGTATTGATACCAAGATTGTTTCATTAACAAAAGCAGATATAGAACAGGCAGTACAGAATTTTTATAATATGTATAAAAAAGTATATGTAGACAAGTTTATAAAAACAACAGCAGAAAAAAATACAATCTATCTTGGCGGTGGATGCGGATATGGAACAAAAACGGTTATGTATAATCTGCTTACAGGAAAGAGTATGTTGGAAACTGTTGCCAAAATAATGAATGTAAGATTTAGAAAACATGGTCATAATAAAGATGTAAAAAACGGAGTTTCGCCACATATGTTGAAATGCACGAATTATTGTGGTAATATAGTTGAGATGGGCAAATGTCGGATAGAAATATCTGAAGAATCATAATTTTGCCCCGATACCGATAAACATGGGCTTTGAGAAAGTTTTTCTGAAAATATTGTGGCTGAAATATTGTACTTATATGTTTCCGCCGCAAACATACAAAATAGTCAAGTGTTTATCGGAGTTCTCTAAGACAGGATTAAATAAAAGAATCCCCAGAGAGGGGACGAGAACGGTGGTTATTATGTTTATGGGTCAGTATGAGCATACATTAAATAAAAGAATCCCCAGAGAGGGGACGAGAACCAACTTTTGAGGTCGCATAATGCGTAACTATCTATTAAATAAAAGAATCCCCAGAGAGGGGACGAGAACACATGGTTACTGTTCCCATCTGGTCAGCACTGATGATTAAATAAAAGAATCCCCAGAGAGGGGACGAGAACAACTACATCTATATTCACCATAATAAACATTTTATTAAATAAAAGAATCCCCAGAGAGGGGACGAGAACAATGAGAATGGAACAGTTAAAGTTGATGATTTTGGATTAAATAAAAGAATCCCCAGAGAGGGGACGAGAACAGGGGTTGAAATGATAAATGCTCTTGAAAATAATTAAATAAAAGAATCCCCAGAGAGGGGACGAGAACATTCTCTGAACTGGTGAACATAACCAATATGTATTATTAAATAAAAGAATCCCCAGAGAGGGGACGAGAACATGAGCGGCGGCGATTGGAACACTGAAAGCAAAGAATTATTAAATAAAAGAATCCCCAGAGAGGGGACGAGAACTTTTTACCTTTAGTATCCTCCTTCCGCATTAGTTTTATTAAATAAAAGAATCCCCAGAGAGGGGACGAGAACTATCTCTGCGCTGTAATCATACACATCTATTACAGTATTAAATAAAAGAATCCCCAGAGAGGGGACGAGAACAAAGGTACATGGGTTGAACAGAAAGCTGCTGAAAATTAAATAAAAGAATCCCCAGAGAGGGGACGAGAACGTTCATCTATCTTATATCCTACTGAATACTGCATTTTTATTAAATAAAAGAATCCCCAGAGAGGGGACGAGAACGACAAAAATGCAAATGGTACGCAATTATTGAATGTTAATTAAATAAAAGAATCCCCAGAGAGGGGACGAGAACTCTGAACTGGAGGACATATATAATCTTCTGCATTATTAAATAAAAGAATCCCCAGAGAGGGGACGAGAACAAGCATCCGTTTGTCGATACCGCAAGCGTCGAGTGTATTAAATAAAAGAATCCCCAGAGAGGGGACGAGAACTATAGTCACATATCCGTCAGTATCTACTGTAACTATTAAATAAAAGAATCCCCAGAGAGGGGACGAGAACATAACCTCCTAGCTCTATCATTATCCAATGTGTCATTAAATAAAAGAATCCCCAGAGAGGGGACGAGAACGGGTCTTGTGGTGCCCTTGTCCTTATAAAATACATTAAATAAAAGAATCCCCAGAGAGGGGACGAGAACGGTCAAAAGATTAGCACTCAAAAGTTGTATTTAGATTAAATAAAAGAATCCCCAGAGAGGGGACGAGAACTTTTTAACCTTTCGTTTTTTGATTATATATTTTACATTAAATAAAAGAATCCCCAGAGAGGGGACGAGAACTTTTTTACTCACCTTTTTGTAACTAAATTAAACTTAATTAAATAAAAGAATCCCCAGAGAGGGGACGAGAACTTAATTTATTTTTTGCTATGATTTCAGCTTCTTTATTAAATAAAAGAATCCCCAGAGAGGGGACGAGAACCAGAAATCCAGCCACTTTTCACTTCATGCACCTTATTAAATAAAAGAATCCCCAGAGAGGGGACGAGAACATCACAACATTTTGTGATTGTCAACAACTTTTTGATTAAATAAAAGAATCCCCAGAGAGGGGACGAGAACGTTTTATTTAATTTGTATAGTAGCAAAATTTAAATTAAATAAAAGAATCCCCAGAGAGGGGACGAGAACTCAACCAGGGGCTTTTGTATTTCTTATGTTGTATATATTAAATAAAAGAATCCCCAGAGAGGGGACGAGAACTATTCATAATCATCCTTTATAAATGTATCAATTTTATTAAATAAAAGAATCCCCAGAGAGGGGACGAGAACTAAAGTCCATGTAGGTTATTACACATGCTTCATCAAAATTAAATAAAAGAATCCCCAGAGAGGGGACGAGAACTTCGGCTTCTTCTGTGCTTTCGTCTAACCATTCAGCCATTAAATAAAAGAATCCCCAGAGAGGGGACGAGAACAAACTGAAGCACATGACATAACATTAGCCATCAACCTATTAAATAAAAGAATCCCCAGAGAGGGGACGAGAACCTACATTGTAATGCCACCATTTGCCTGACTGATACATTATTAAATAAAAGAATCCCCAGAGAGGGGACGAGAACAGCTGAAAGGGTTAGCGTTACGGTAAGGAATGATGTCCATTAAATAAAAGAATCCCCAGAGAGGGGACGAGAACATTATCATCGTTCGGCTGTTCACAATCAAGTTGTTATTAAATAAAAGAATCCCCAGAGAGGGGACGAGAACTTCCATTCTCAGCAAAGATACCTCTAAGTTTGTTTGTATTAAATAAAAGAATCCCCAGAGAGGGGACGAGAACTTATGCCATCTCTATATTCATCATCTCGACCACCATTAAATAAAGAAATCCCCAACGAGGGGACGAGAACACGCAAACGCTTGTTTTCATCACTTAAACGATATTAAATAAAGAAATCCCCAACGAGGGGACGAGAACAAATCATCCCTTGACATACAGTAAATTTGTGTTTAATTAAATAAAAGAATCCTCATAATGGGGACAAGAATTTATTTACTTTTGGTTGATTGTAAATTCCTCGGAATTAAGTAAATAGTTCATAATGGGTTATAAGATATTTTTGTTGTATAAAGTCGTTAAATATATTAAAATGACAATTAGATGTAATGGGTTAAAATAAAAATCCCTATGATGGGGACGAGAACCTTAATTTTGTAAAACTGTATTTATTCATATTCAATCTATTAAATAAAAGAATCCCCAGAGAGGGGACGAGAACAAGCATGAGTGCTGGGAACACAATAATGCTTGACTTATTAAATAAAGAATCCCCAATGAGGGGACGAGAACACTTTATGAGCTTGAGGTTTCTTACCATTGTGTATTATTAAATAAAGAAATCCCCAACGAGGGGACGAGAACGCACTCATAATCTGTAATGGCTTTTTTATTTTCATTAAATAAAGAAATCCCCAACGAGGGGACGAGAACAGCCTTAGCACTTTGTTGTGTCGTTCTTTATTTTATTAAATAAAAGAATCCCCAGAGAGGGGACGAGAACATTTTACCCTTTGCTCTTGGAATAATTTTTTCTTTATTAAATAAAAGAATCCCCATAATGGGGACAAGAACTTATTTACTTCCGTTGTGATTGCAAATTCCTAAGAATTAAGCAAATATTCCATAAGTAGATATAAAATATTTTTGTTGTATAAAGTCGTTAAATATATTAAAATGACAATTAGATGTAATGGGTTAAAATAAAAATCCCTGTGATGGGGACGAGAGTTACAAAATGTTTGCCTTTTCTTTTATTTCCATAAAAATAAAAGAATCCCCAGAGAGGGGACGAGAACTTTACCTCACCGTTTGTATAGCCATACCAGTTACCATTAAATAAAGAAATCCCCGACGAGGGGGCAAGAACTACTGTTTCCACCAGAACTCAAAGTCAAAATCAATATTAAATAAAAGAATCCCCAATGAGGGGACGAGAATATCTTTTTGTATGTAATACCATCAAATTTTGCAATTATAAAATAAAAAATCCCCTTATGGGGACATAATATTTTTGTTGTATAAAATGCTAATATACTTTAAAATAATAGTTATTAAACAATTAAGTTAAATAAAGAGATATGAAAAAATAAAGCACAAAAGGAGGATGCCTATGAGCTTTGTCTATGTAGTTGAAGATGGCTCTAAGATGAGCATTGATGGAGGATGTTTAAAGATAACTTACAAAAGCGGTGAGGTTTCTAAGATGCCTAAGGAAACTGTTGAAGCAATTTCTATTTTTGGCAATTCTCAGATGAGTACACAGTGCACAAAATTTTGTCTTGAAAAAGGAATAAGAGTCAGCTATTTTTCAAAGAATGGTTCTTATTTTGGATGTCTGCTTTCGACTGGTCATGTTAATATCAAGCGGTTGAAGAAGCAGATTTTTTTGTCTGAGGATAAAGATTTTTGTGTGAAGTTATCTAAGAAGATTATTCAGGCGAAAATAAATAATCAGCTTGTTGTTGTTAAAAGATATTTACGAAATAGCAATATTGATGAGAGTGATAATCTGTTTCAAATATCCAATGCCAGAAAGAAAGTGATTGAAGCGGAGTCGGTTGAGCAGATAATGGGATATGAGGGGACGGCATCGAGATATTATTTTAAGATATTATCTGATTTAGTGGAAACTGATTTTAAGTTTTCAGGACGAAATAGAAGACCTCCTAAAGACCCGTTTAATTCGCTGTTAAGTTTAGGATATACACTTGTTATGTACGAATTGTACGGAGAACTTGAAAGTCACGGACTGAATCCATTTGCGGGATTTTTGCATCAGGACAGGGAAAATCATCCGACATTAGCAAGCGATATGATGGAGGAATGGCGTGCCGTGTTGGTGGATTCTGTTGTTATGAGTCTGATTCAGGGGCATGAGATTTCTATTGATGAATTTTATTATGATGAGGAAACGGGTGCCTGTCTTTTAAAAAAGGATGGGATGAAGATATTTTTATCTAAGATGGAGAAAAAATTACATAGTGAAGCAAAATATCTCAGTTATATAAATGAGCGTATGAGTTTTAGAAAGGCGATATGGCATCAGGTGAGAATGTTGTCAAGAACTGTTGATTTAGGTGATGTTGAACAATATAAACCTATAACTATAAGATAAATAGTTGTTGTTTGTTATAGGTATGATAAATGTATCAGGCAATAAGTGATTAAATGTGAGGTATGGTATGGAAGATGAAGAACTTTTATTTGAAAATTATACTTTTGAAGAACCAAAGGGAAAAGTAGATAGTTTTTCATTATTGATTTATGATATAGTAGACAATAAGAAGCGGACTAAATTTGCTAAATATATGGAGAGCTATGGAACCCGTGTCCAGAAGTCTGCATTTGAAATAAGAGTTAATAAAAGATTGTTTAAACAGATGGTTTCAGGAATACCGCAGTATGTGAGCAATGAAGACAGTGTAAAACTTTACAAAATACATGGAAATGGAGAAGTTATGTGCTGGGGAAATGCAAAGCCTGAGATTAGTGAGGAAGTATTGATTTTTTGATTATGGAGGAAAGATAAATGTCAAAACGAATTTTATTTTCACCTATCGGAACGACAGATCCAATTAAAAATTACAAAGACGGTTCCATGTTACATATTTGCAGAAAATATAAACCCGATAAGGTATATCTTTATCTGTCGGCAGAGATGATGGAACATCACAAAGAAGACAATAGGTATGTTTATTGCATTGAAAAATTGTCTGAAATGATAGGAAAAGAAATCGAAGTAGAATGTATTTTCAGACCGGAACTTAAAAATGTGCAGGTGTATGATGTATTTTATGAAGATTTCAGAGGAATTATCAGAGATATAGAAAAAGAAATGTCAGATGGAGATGAACTTATAGTTAATATTGCATCAGGTACTCCGGCAATGAAAAGTGCATTGCTTGTAATGGCTATATTAAGTGAATACAGATTTAAGCCGGTTCAGGTTTCAACACCGCTTGGAAAAAGCAATCTACATGGAGAAAATAGTGTTGAATATGATGTTGAAACATATTGGGAAATGGACGAAGATAATCAGGAAAACTATGATGACAGATGTATAGAGGCAAAGAGCGGAAATCTTATAGCATTACTTAAGATTGAGTCAATATGTAAGTTTGTAAATTCTTATGATTATATGGCAGCACTTGCGATTGCTGGGGAAATTGATGATTTTATTTCAAATGATGACAAGATGCTTATAAATATTGCGGTTGAAAGATTAAAACTTAATTCAAAAGTTGTAGATAAGCTGCTGGCACAACAAAAGATAGATTTAATTCCTGTTAAATCAGGAAATCAGCGTTCGCTTTTTGAATACGCATTAGCTTTAGAAATCAAGATTAAAAAGGGAGAGTATGCTGATTTTATAAGAGGGCTTACACCACTTACGGCAGATTTATCAGAACTTATATTAAAAAGTCAGTGTAACATTGATATAAATGATTATTGTAAGATTAATCGTTACGGACTCCGAAAATTTGATACAAGAAAGTTAAATGGAACGGATATTTATGAAACTTTGCAAAATGAGTTTGATGGTAATTTTAAGCCTAATGATGTTGGAACAAGACAGATGGTTCCATTGATAAATAAATACTCTGAGGACAATGTTTTAAAGCAGAAAATAAAGGAAATAATGGATATTGAACAGGCTATAAGAAATCTTGCTGCACATGAGATAGTATCAGTCACTGAGGAATGGATAAAGGAAAAGACGGGATTTTCATCAAAACAGATTTTTGAATTGATTAAATTTCTGATAGTTAAGGCGGGTGTGAAAGTTTCAAAAGAAGACTGGGAGTCTTATGATAAAATGAATGAGATTATTGTCAGTAAAGTGAGAGGTTATGAAACTTTGCATAGATAGAAGCCATAAAATGTTTCCTTGCTTGTAATTCACCTTTTCTACACTATTAAAAGGTCTGTATTATCAAATCAGACAATACAGACCTTATTTATAAATCATATTTTGCGATTGCTCATGAATTAAAACTCTCAATCTTACATTTGTGTATTTTTGTTTTCTTATCATAATTAATTTCGATAAGCAATATATTTCTGATAAATTACAACCGATACTATAATATGCGGTAAGCATATCTGCCGTTATGGATTTGCCAAAAATTTAGCCTACAAAAACCGCTTAAGTACCTCCAGCACTCCATTTTCCCAATAAGGGGCACAGGTATGCTTTGCTGCCGCAATAACCTCCGGTCTTGCATTTGATACGGCATAACTTTCGCCTGCACCTTTTAACATTTCGGTATCGTTGAGATTATCACCGAAACAGCAGACTTCATCAGGTGCGATATTGTATTTGTCCATTAAAAATGAAACGGCAGTCCATTTGCTTATGCTGCTGCGATTACAGTCAACCCATTCTTTTCCGGCGGATGTGACATGAGCTTTGTCTTTCCATGCAGGTATGAAGTGCGGTGAGCAGAGTTCTTCGCAGGAATCGGGATGGTAAACAGTGAATTTTATAATATCATCATTTTCAAGTTTTGTTAGGTCATCGATTTCACGCATCTCAAAACCATAAGAGTCCCTGAGTCTGTGGAAAATTGGACTTGCACCGTCTTCAGCATAGCAAAGGTCAGGATTTGCCGCAAAATAATCACAAGCAGGAAGTTCATCCCTTACCATGCGGCACATATCTTTCCAGAGTTCATTTGACATGGGATATGTTTTTAAAATCCTGTCAGGAGTACGCACGACAGTACCGCCGTCAGTTATATACATCAGTTTATCTTTGATGGGAGCAAAGAGTTTCTGCTCACTTGAAAACTGTCTGCCTGAGCAGACGGTGAAGATAATTCCCTTATCAATAAGTTTGCTTATAACAGTCATATATTCAGGATCTATTATGAGAGTACCGTCTTTGACAAGAGTACCGTCAATATCTGTAGCAATCAATTTAATCATATACAATAAAACCTCATTTCTTTAAATTCAGTTGAAATCTTGTTCCATTATTATATATTAGAAATTTCAGTTATGCAAATATCATATGGAGAGTGACGATATTTTGTAATGGTTCTGAAGCTGCAATATAATGAGCAGGCTGCAACAATAACACAGTGCTTGGACTTCTTAACAGTTTTAAATCTACAATATAAAGAGCAAACTCGTGTAGTACAGACTATATTTGAGGGGCGGAACAGTTACCACACTTTACAATTTTTAAAAATTTACTATAATTAATGCAAGGGGCAACCGGTATAGCAAAATTAACATATAATAGCAAAATTCAAACACATATATATTTAAGCTTAGCAAATGCAAAAGCAATATAAAATTAAAGAAAATTTAAGGAGGTCTTATCATGAACGAGACATTAAAAGTATTAGAATCAAGAAGAAGCTGCAGAAATTTTAAAAGTGAGCCTGTTGAAAACGAGAAGTTAGAGACAATTATCAAAGCCGGAACTTACGCACCGACAGGAATGGGCAAGCAGTCACCGATAATAATAGCTGTGACAAACAAGGAGCTTCGTGACAAAATTGCAGAGGAAAACCGTAAGATAGGGGGGTGGAATGAGGGCTTTGATCCGTTTTACGGTGCACCTGCAATTCTTATAGTTTTGGCAGACAAATCTATGCCTACATATAAATATGATGGTACACTTGTCATGGGTAATCTTATGAATGCTGCTGAGAGTCTTGGTGTGAACAGTATTTGGATTCACAGGGCAAAGGAAGAGTTTGAGTCAGATTTTGGAAAGAAGATTTTAAAAGATTTAGGAATAGAGGGTGACTATGAGGGTATAGGTCACTGTGCCATAGGCTATGCGGCTGAGCCGTTGCCACAGGCAGCAGAAAGAAAAAATGACTATGTTTATTATGTAAAATAAAGTGAGGTTAAAAATATGCCATCAGAAAAAAGCGGTGTGTTATATAATGAACTGCTTAAAAAAGGTTTTAATAAAGAACTTTGCAAAGAGATAGCATATCGCTATATGAATACTGACTATACGGCGACGAGGATGCTTGGGTATCTTTACCGGGTCAGCAGTCTGAGTGAGGAAATGCTTATCGATGAGATGCTGGCTATACTTGATGACTGCGAGAGATTTCGTAAAAAACACGAGATGGAGTCGGCACAGGCAGCCATTAATAAAGTTTATAATAACAGACTTGACTAAAAAAGAAATGAGGATAAATATGAGCGTTACATTTGCCGGGACTATGCGTGGATATGAAAAAAAGAATATCATAAAAGATGTGATTGCGGGAATAATCATTATGGCTGTCTCAATTCCTATTTCGATGGGGTATGCACAGATAGCAGGGCTGCCAGCCATTTGCGGATTGTACGGTTCGGTGTTTCCAATAATCGCATTTGCACTGCTGTCTACATCACCACAGTTTGTGTTTGGCGTGGATGCGGCTCCGGCGGCACTTGTAGGTTCGGCACTTATCAGTTTTGGGATAGAGAGCGGTTCAAAGGAAGCACTTACAGCAGTTCCTCTGATAACATTTTTTGTGGCACTCTGGCTTTTTGTGTTTTATCTTATGAAAGCAGGAAAACTTGTAAATTATATATCAGCTCCCGTTATGGGAGGGTTTATAACGGGGATATGCACTACTATAATATTGATGCAGGTGCCAAAACTACTCGGAGGAACTTCAGGAACAGGGGAATTGCCCGAACTTTTAAGTCATCTTGCGGAAACGATAGGGAGTATAAATATACCATCGCTTATACTCGGTGTTTCGGCACTTATAATACTTACTGTTTCTAAAAAAATTATGCCTAAGTTTCCGATGGCGGTATTGCTGATGGCTGCAGGAGCGGTTATGACATATTTTCTGCCGGTCGGTTCATGGGGCATAAAGACGCTTGATAAAGTGGAAAAGGGGCTTCCAAAGTGGGCGTTGCCTGATTTTTCAGTCGTGCCTTTAAAGGATGTTATAACGGTCAGTCTTTCCGTGGCGGTCGTGATACTTGCCGAGACACTTCTTGCCGAAAATAATTTTGCACAAAAGAATGGCTACAAGATAGATGACAATCAGGAGATACTCGCTTTTTCGGTGGGAAATCTTCTAGCATCACTTACGGGATGTTGTCCTATAAATGGCTCTGTCTCACGAACGGCAATGGGTGAGCAGTATCAGGGAAAAACGCAGCTTATGGGTATCGTTGCAGGAATTTCAATGATGGCATTACTGTTGTGTGGAACAGGTTTTATAGGTTATCTTCCTGTGCCGGTGCTTACGGCTATAGTTATCTCGGCACTGGCAGGTGCAACAGAGTTTGAACTTGCGGTAAGGCTTTGGAAAGTCAGCAGGACTGAGTGTCTGATATTTGCCGGTGCGTTTATGGGAGTTCTTTTTCTTGGAACGATAAACGGTGTTCTTATAGGAATAATCTTATCTTTTTCAGAAATGATAATCAGGACTTCAAAGCCGGCAAGATGTTTTCTTGGAATACAGCCGGGACACAGGCATTTCCGTGATATTGAGGAGGGCAGACAGATACACGAGGTAAAGGGAGTTGTTATCTATAGATTTAGCAGTAATCTTTTCTTTGCAAATGTTTCGGTTTTGCAAAAAGATATAGAAAATAGTCTAAAAGCCGACACAAAAGCTGTCATAATAGATGCGAGCGGTGTAGGAAGCATTGATATAACGGCGGCGGACCGACTTGTGATTTTGCAAAAGAGCCTTGAGGAAAAAGGCATAAGATTTTATATAACTGAGCATATCGCAGACCTTAACGAACAGATGAGAAAACTTGGGATAGGCTATCTTGTAGAGGCAGGCTGTGCAAGAAGAACAATACATATCGCTCTTAAGGATATGGGGATAAACCGTCCGTATCCGTTGGAGGGAGGAGTTGACAACGAGGAGATAAGCGGCTCAAGAAAAAGAGCGGATAATCGTGTGCAGGAGTTTGTCTGGGCTTTTGGAAAGCATACGGAAGAAGAAATAGAAAAACAGATAGTAAATCAGATAAAGCAGCTTAAAAAAGATGTCGGAGAAATTGATGTTGAGAAGCTTATGCACGGAGCATGGACGCATATGGAGGAGCTTGACCAGGATGAGTGGCTTGAACATCTTGAGGAACATTTAAAAGAAATCGTTAATATTTCAGGGAAAGATGAAAAGACGCTCGCAATAAAGCTTGAAGAACACAGAAAAGAGGTTTACGAACATATCTCCGAGCATCATCCGGAGCTTGCAAAGCGTTTTAAAGAGAGAAGACATATACTTGATGAACATTTAAAAGAACGCAGACCTGAGGTTTATGAACTTGTTGTCAGGATGCGTGATAAAGTACAATAATGAAAAATCTGTCAGGTAGTGGAGATTTTTGGGAAGATATTGAATGGGAAGTGAAGCTGAATCCAGAATTATCTTATGAAAATCGTTACAATCAAGATAAAACAGAAACAGAGGATAATTAAAAAGGGTACTTGATTTCTCAAGCACCCCTTTGTATAATCTACTTAGAAAGGTTATCGGATGCGTTATCCGATTGCCCTCAGTAGTATAAAATGTATAGAAATAGCATCTTACTTTCTCAGGGTAGGGATGCTATTTCTTTTTGTTATTATGATTATCTATGTAAGACAGAGCGTTGGTGTATTTCTCAAACCAACGCATAAGGGATTTTGGTATGAATCTATCTGGTGTGTGTTGTAGAATGGAAAATAACAAATCTTTTAGTTTAGAATGAATCTTGTGTAACAGGTCTTTGAAGCGGTTCAGCTTCTGTATCTCAATGTAAATATAAATCATATGTAGCACTTTTTCACATTTTATATTGACAAAACGCATAAAACAATATATTATCCTAAATAGGAATAAATCCCGATAAGGGGGCGAAAATAATCAGAAATACAATTCAAAAGGATATGGTACTTAGTGCGGTAAATGAACTGCACAGCCATGTTACAGCAGATCAGATATACCATTATATCAAAGCAAAGTACCCATCAATCGGAAGAGGAACGGTTTACAGAAATCTTGGAATCCTTGTAGAGGAAGGAAAAGTCCGAAAGGTGGAGGTTCCGGATGGTTCTGACCGTTTTGATTTTACGCTGGAGAACCACTATCATGTGGAATGTGTGAAATGCGGTGGAGTATTTGATGTCGATATGGATGTTATATCTGAATTGGAAAAGAAGATAAAGGATACACATGGAATCCAGTATCTCAGTTATGACATTTTCTTTAAGGGAATTTGTCCAGAATGTCAGAAGAAGGAAATAAAAGATGTATAGATTGGAGAAAACAGTATGTTAGAGGCAGGAACAAAGGCACCGGATTTTGAATTACCGGATCAGAACGGAGAATTACATAAACTAAGTGAATATCTTGGAAAGAAGGTGATCCTGTATTTTTATCCACGGGATAATACACCCGGATGCACAAAGCAGGCTTGCGGTTTCTCGGAAAGATATCCGCAGATCAGTGAAAAAGGAGCTGTTGTGCTTGGGGTAAGCAAGGATTCTGTTGCTTCCCACAAGAGGTTTGAAGAGAAATACGGACTGGCATTTACAATTTTATCGGATACGGAGCGCAAAGTAATTGAGGCGTATGATGTATGGAAGGAAAAGAAAAATTACGGAAAAGTTTCCATGGGGGTTGTCAGAACGACATATCTTATTGATGAGCAGGGGATCATAATCAAAGCAAATGACAAGGTAAAAGCAGCGGACGATCCGGAAAATATGCTGCAGGAATTAAGCTGATGAAGATTATATTATCACCTGCTAAGAAGATGAAAGTGGATACTGACAGCACAGGTACATGGAGCAGACCGGTATTTTTAGAAAAATCTGAGGAGATTCTCGGATGAAAACCAATGGACGGTGTCGAACCATATCGTCTTGAAATGCAGGCAAAGGCGGCGATAGGAACTTCTGCAAATTTATATGATTTCTGGGACGATAGATTGTACAGAGAAGTTGTAGATGACAGCAGGATTATTATTAATCTTGCTTCAAAAGAATACTCCCGGTGCATTGAAAAATATCTCGTACCGGATGACAGATACATAACGATTACATTTTGCGAACAGTCCGGGGACAGGCTTGTTACAAAAGGCACATATGCAAAGATGGCTCGTGGTGAAATGGTACGATATATACTCTGATTTTGATTGAGCTGAGGTGAGAACTATGAAGAAAAAAATAGGAACAATATTAAAGACCATGCTTATACTCTTTCTAGCCGGATTGGTTATTATCATGATGGTAGAGATACGAAAAATACAGGGAACTGCAAAAGTTGTAAATTATGCAGGATTGGTAAGGGGAGCTACCCAGCGGGAAGTAAAGCTTGAAATTGCAGGAAATGCAAATGATGATCTGATGGCATATCTCGATGATATCTTAGATGGTCTTAAATATGGGGATGGTGTGTATGATCTGGCGAGACTGCCGGACAGCACATATCAGAATGGTCTGGATCGGCAGATCGAATATTGGACGAAATTAAAATCTGAGATTATATCAGCAAGAGAAAAAGGATATAAAAATACGGATGTTCTTGATATGAGTGAGACATACTTTAAGATGGCAGATAAAACCGTATCCGCAGCTGAAAACTATTCCGAAAGAGTTGCAGGCATTATCAGGATTGTTGAAATACTCTCAGTAGCGGATATTATCATGATAGTGATGCTGATCATCCAGCAGACAATAGCAGGTATTAGAATAAAGAACAGCAACAAAATACTGGAGAAAAAAGCCTATATTGATCTTCAGACAGGACTTCCCAATAAGAGTAAATGTGAGGAAATGCTTCACGATTATGAGTATATATCAGAACCTGTGGGCTTTGTTATGTTCGATCTGAATAACCTGAAGCGGACTAATGATACTTATGGACACGCTGTTGGAGACCAGCTTATAACAAATTTTGCAAGACTGCTGAGAAATGCCATTCCATCAAAGGATTTTGTAGGGAGATATGGTGGCGATGAATTTATAGCTATTATCACACAAACAACAAAGCAAGAGATTTTGTTAATTATGGAAGAAGTGCATAGTACGGTAAAGCATTTTAATGAGAATATACATAAGGTAGAAGTTAGCTATGCATATGGATATGCTTTTTCAGAAGATTATTCAGAATGTACAATGAAGACTTTATTTAACAAAGCAGATAAGCATATGTATGAGAATAAAGCCATAGAAAAAGCCGAGATAAACGCCGCAGATTAATAGCATATTGTAAACGGTTTGATATCAGAAAAGAAGAATAAGGAAGAGAGGTACTCGTGGCTGCGAATATAAAGCAGCTTAATTGTTTTTTCCATGAAGCACAATGGAACCTAGATGGAGAAAGAGAACTTCAAATTTATGAAATGGCGATTGCCAATCCAGATCAAGCGGGTGGATACATTAAAGTATACTGGATATATGCCAGTTTTTACAATGTCAGCCACAAGACCTTATAGAATGGGGAGTGAAATTGAATCCAAAATTATCTTATGAAAATCGTTACAATCAAGATAAAACAGAAACAGAGAACAATTAAAAGGGGTACTTGATTTCTCAAGCACCCCATTGTATAATCTACTTAGAAAGTGAATCGGATGTAATATCCGATTTGCCCTCAGTAAATACAGATTTTTGAAATAGCATTCACTTTGGTCGGAGGATGCCATTTCTTTTTGTTATTATGATTATCTATGTAAGACAGAGCTGCAAAAATTACTAGCACTAAAGTTAAAACTTCAAGCGTGTTCATAGGGCATCCCCCTCCTTTGTAAACTAGAGGGCATCTAATAATCGGAAAATCACATCCTGCTTTCGTTTCAATTACACAATAACAGTATAGCATAAAGGGAACAGATGGTAAGGACAGATAAAGCCAGATAGATGAGAGGACGTGGGAGAAAATCCTGCGTCCTTTTTTGTATGCAGAATATTAAAAAACTTATTGAAAGTATTCCGATAAAAGAATATACTTAAATTGGACTTATTATATCGTTTAGAGGAGAAGTATGGATTACATAACGACGGTAGAAATGTCAAAGATATGGGGAATTTCATCGAGAAGAATATCCCTTTTATGTAGCCAGGGAAGAGTACCTGGAGCAGGGAAAAAAGGAAAGACATGGCTTTTACCAAAGGATGCGGTAAAGCCAACTGATCCACGCAAGAAATAATGATGTATTGGAGGTGATTTGTGCTTATGGGAAGACCGGAAGATTCCAGAGTAAAGATACCGGCGCTTGTACATTTTACAAGGCTTGGATATACCTATATGTCTATTAAGGATAAAGAACGAAATGCAGACTATGATGGAGATACGAATATCTTCTATAGTCAGTTTTTGTCTGCCATAAATAGAATCAATCAGGTGGAATTTACGATTGATGATGCTAAGAAGATTATTGATGAAATAAAGATAAAGCTGGATAATGACGATCTAGGCAAATCATTTTTCAATATTTTACAGTCAGGAATAAATGATATAAAGTTAATTGATTTTGATGATGTGAGTGGTACACGGAATGATTATGCGGTAGTAACAGAACTTCCGTATGAGAATGGTGATGATAATTTCAGACCGGATATTACAATATTAATTAATGGAATGCCGTTATCATTTATAGAGGTAAAGAGACAGAACAACAGAGAAGGAATACTTACTGAGCGGACTCGAATGGAGAGGCGATTCGGTAACAAAATCTATCGGAAATTTGTGGGAATCACACAATTTACAGTTTTTTCTAATAATAATGAGTATGATGATTCTGACATTGAACCAATACAAGGGGCATTTTATGCATCAAGCAGTTATGCAAGAATGTTTTTTAGCAAATTCCGGGAACAGAGGGAAGCAGAGTTAAAGTCGAAAATGAAACCTATAGACATAGAAGATGAAGCTTTTATTTTGGCAGATACGAATCTTGTAGCTATTAAAGGAACACCGGAATATGCTTCTTCTATAAATGAGAATTCACCGACTAATCGTATTATTACATCTTTATATACAAAGGATAGAATACTGTTTTTACTGAAATATGGGATTTGCTATAAGACAACAACGAATAAGGATGGCATAACACAGATAGAAAAGCATATTATGCGTTATCCTCAGATGTTTGCAACTATGGCAATACGTGATAAGCTGCGTGAAGGAGTCAGAAAAGGAGTTATCTGGCATACACAGGGCAGCGGAAAAACAGCATTGGCATATTCCAACGTAAGATATCTGACGGATTATTTCAGCAGAGAAGAAGGAAAAATTGCAAAGTTTTATTTTATAGTAGACAGGTTAGATCTGGCAGAGCAGGCAAAAGGCGAATTTGAAGCCAGAGGTCTTAATGTCAAGATGATAAAAGATAAAAAGCAGTTTATAGATGATATAGTTAATCCGGGCGAGTCAAATACAAGTGGTAAAACTACGATGACTGTGCTTAATATACAGAAGTTCTCGAAAGAATCTGTAACCAAGCCTGCTGATTATAATGTCAATGTACAAAGAATTTATTTTCTGGATGAAGCACATCGTAGTTATAATCCAACAGGTTCGTTTCTTGCTAATCTTATGTCATCAGACAGAAATGCAGTTATGATAGCATTGACGGGTACGCCTTTGATTGGAGAAGGATATAATACAAAAGATGTTTTTGGAAATTATATTCATAAATATTATTATAACCAATCAATTGCGGATGGATATACACTGAAATTGATTCGTGAGGAAATTGAGACAACATATAAGAATCAGATGAATGAAACATTGGATCAGATTGTAAGGCAGGGAAGTATTGCAAAGAAGGAGTTATATGCTCATCCTAAATTTGTTGAAAAGATGGTCGATTACATTATTCATGATTTTGGAGAAGGCAGAAATGTACTTGATTCTTCTATCGGAGCAATGATTGTATGTGATTCATCTGAGCAGGCGAGAGAAGTTGACCGACAGCTGAATCATTTTAATGCATATACACATGCTTTGATTCTTCACGATGAGGGAACTAAGCAAGACAGAAAAGACGAGCAGGAAGAATTTAAAAAGGGAAATATTGATATTCTTGTTGTATATAATATGCTTCTGACTGGATTTGATGCTCCACGATTAAAGAAACAGTATCTGGCAAGAATGATTAAAGCACATAATCTGCTCCAGACACTTACGAGGGTAAACCGACCATACAAGGGGTATCATTACGGATATGTTGTTGATTTTGCGAATATTAAGGACGAGTTTGATAAGACAAACAAAGCGTATTTTGATGAACTACAGGCTGAAATAGGTGATGAAGTTCAAAATTACAGCAACATATTTAAGAGTAAAGAAGATATTGAAAAAGACTTAAATGAAGTCAAAAACCAATTGTTTTTATATGATACAAGTAATGTGGTCAGCTTTATCAATCAGATTAATGAGATTGATGATAAGAAGCAGTTGCTTGACCTGCGACAGGCATTAGAGAATTACAAAGCGATGTATAATCTGATTCGCTTATATGGATATGAGGATTTATATGAGCACTTTAATGTGGAAAATGCTATCAAATGCCTGAACGAGGTAAATAACCGAATTAGTATTGTAAATTTAAAGAACAGCATAGATTCATCAGAAGATATGACACAGGTGCTTAATATGGCACTTGATCAGATTGATTTCCAATTCCATAAAATAAAAGAAGAGGAACTTATTATTGCGGATGCATTCCGTGATACTTTGGAAAAAACACGCAGAGAAATAGTAGACAGATGTCTTGATTCGAAAGATCCGGAGTATATATCTCTTCTGGATGAATTAAAGCGTGTCTTTAAAAAGAAAAATATTGAGGAACTCACATCAGATGAAATGAAGCAGATGATGGGAGAGCTGAATGTTTTGAAAAAGAAAGCAGAAAAGCGAAATCTTGCAGATAGAATGCTTGCAGCAAAGTATTCTGGAGATGTCAAGTATATGAGAACTCATAAAAGAATTATGGGAAGTCCGCCTCCAATAGCAGATGCAATTATCCTGCATAGAATTCTTATGAATGTTAAGTCAAAGGCAGACGATCAGATAGCTCATAATGAAAATATCCTTGACAATGAGGATTACTTTATTAAATCCCTGCAGCCTATTATTTTAAAGGCTTGTCTGGGAGAAAATGTGAAGGTGGAACGACAGCAGATTCTATTTATAGATAATTGCCTGTCTAAAGAATATATTTCAGAAAGGGATTGGGTATCCTGATGACAACAGAAACAATAATAGCAAATACTAAACAGATGATTGATAACTTAAAGACAGTATGTGCCAACTTTGGACTTGGAAATGCCAGTAGTGAGTATAAAATCATCACAGAGATTTTCTTGTATAAGTTTTTAAATGATAAGTTCTTATATGAGGTACAGCAGGCGGATAAAACACTCAAAGATTCAGCAAACGTGGAGAAGACATTAAATGATATGTCAGATGATGATTATGAAATGCTCATGATGCTCTTACCACCTGCGACTGCAAAGTTGAAACGGAAGCATTTTATTTCATATCTGTTTAATCATAAAAATGATGAAAAATTCAATGAATTGTTTGACTCAACTTTGTGGGATATTTCAAATACAAACTTGGATGTATTTTCAGTAAGTACAGGTTCAGGGGATAAGATTCGATTATTTGATGAGCATTTGTCCCAGAATGTAACAGAGTCAAATCGTAGATCAGACTTTTGCAAAGCCATGATAGATAAACTTGTCACATTCAGCTTTGCAGATGCATTTTCACAAAAATACGATTTTTTTGCAACTATTTTTGAGTATCTGATTAAGGATTATAATAAGGATTTTGGTAAGTATGCCGAGTACTATACGCCTCATTCTATAGCAAGTATTATTGCTAGAATTATGGTGCCGGAAGGAACACAAAATGTGACAGTATATGATCCGGCAGCTGGTTCAGGAACTCTTGTACTGGCAATAGCTCATGAAATAGGTGAGAGTAATTGTACAATTTATACACAGGATATCTCACAGAAATCTAATGAATTTCTGCGTTTGAACCTTATCTTGAATAATCTGGTACATTCACTTGGTCATGTAGTGCATGGAGATACATTATTATCACCGCAGCATTTGAACCGACAGAAAAATGGATTGATGAAGTTCGACTATATCGTTAGCAATCCACCTTTTAATGTAGATTTTTCAGACAACAGAGATACGTTGGCAGGAGAAAACTATAAGGAAAGATTCTGGGCTGGCGTACCGAAGGTGCCTAACAAGAAAAAGGACAGCATGGCTATTTACCAGATGTTTTTGCAGCATATTATTTTCTCTATGAAGGAAAATAGTGGCAGGGCAGCAATCGTGGTTCCAACCGGATTCCTGACAGCAGGAACTGGTATTCCAAAGATCATACGAGAGCATATAGTTAAAGAAAAGATGTTACGTGGTGTAATATCTATGCCAAGTAATATTTTTGCTACGACAGGAACAAATGTATCCGTTGTATTTCTGGATAATACAAAGAAATATGACAAAGCAATACTTATGGATGCCTCAAAACTTGGAACTAAGGTAAAGGTAGATGGCAAAAATCAGAGAACAGTACTTTCTGATGAAGAAATAGAGGATATCATCAGTACTTTCAATAATTTTGAAACAAAGGATGATTTCTCTGTTGTTGTGGACTATGACAAGATAGAACAGAAGAAGTGTTCTTTCAGTGCCGGACAGTACTTTGAAGTAAAGATTGAGTATATAGAACTGACACAGGAAGAGTTTCAGACAAAGATGAATGACTATACAGAGAAACTGACAGAATTATTTGCAGAGGGTAATGCTTTGCAGGCGGAGATTTTGGAACAGTTGAAGAAGGTGAAGTATGAATAAAACATTGTTAGGAGATATTTCAAGTATTATCACTGGACCTTTTGGCTCACAATTACATATGGAAGATTATGTAGAAGATGGAATACCTGTGATTATGCCTCAAAACATAAAAAACAGAACTGTAGATGAAACATGGATTGCAAGAATTACATCAGATGATTTCTTGCGCCTAAATAGATACGCAACAATGATAAATGACATTATTTATGCTAGAAGAGGAGATGTAGAGAAGCACGCATTTGTAAAAGATAATAGCCAGATGTTGTGTGGAACAGGTTGCCTTAGAGTAAGAATAATGTCAGAGGACATTTACCCTCCATATCTATCTTTTTACTTAAACCGTCCAGAAACAAAGAGATGGATTACCTCTCACGCTGTTGGTAGCAATATGCCTAACTTAAACACTGGAATATTGGAAGCTGTTCCAATAGAATATCCAGATTATAAATCGCAGGTTAGAATTGCAGCTGTTTTACAAAAGCTGGAAGAAAAAATAGACATAAACAATAAGATAAATGATTATTTAGAGCAGCAAATGCATCTAATATACGAACATATGATGTTTAATATGCTCAATAATATGATTTGTGGTAAACACATTTTTGCAAAAGACATTTGCAATGTAGTTACAGGAAAAGAAGATGCTAATTTTGCCACTGAAAATGGTAAGTATAAATTCTTTACATGTGCTAGCACACCTTCTCTATGCGATGAATATGTATTTGAGTCAAAATCAATTCTTATTGCAGGTAATGGTGAATTCAATGTTAAGCACTACGATGGAAAATTTAACGCATATCAAAGAACTTATGTATTGTCTCCAGAACCTGAACTATATGGATTACTGTATCTCTCAAGCTTATACAGAATAAACTCTTTCAAATCTGGTTCTGCTGGTTCAATAGTCAAGTTCATTACAAAAGGAGATGTGGAAAACATTCCAGTATTCATACCTAATGACACTGAACTTATAAAAAGTATTAATTCTCTAGTGCATTTTCAAGATCAGGTATCCATTGAAAATGAGCAGCTTTGCACATTACGTGATTGGTTATTACCAATGCTCATGAATGGTCAAGCTACCATCGAAGATTGATAATATAAATAATCATTTACCATATTATTTTTGCTTATTTTCTTATCTATTTCCCCTAGAATTAATGCTATTCTTTTCTGTTCAGTATATTCTGGCAAAGTAATGTCAATATCACCTAAAATACCAGTGTTCAAGGATGCCATTGTTGAACCTACCGCTGAATTATTTATCTTAATTTTTACTGCATTGGTCAATAAAAAGTATGAAACAAACTCAGGATAAACAGAGTCATCTATAAATCTCACACGAATACAATCCGACCCTTGCATCCAGCCTTCCTGTTCCCTGCAAATTAAACAATGTCTATCAACCGAACCTTTTCTTCCAAATACAATATCTCCAGCTTTCAACTTATGTTCCGATAGGCGTTCTAATGTATTTTCACCTACATAATCAAGCCCTGCTGCACTAATACTTCCATAACCAATATTTTTGACATTAATCACTGGTATTCCATTTGAAACATATTCACTCGCACTAAACTGTGTTCCAAACGGTCCTGTTTTTAAATCAGATATATCTCTGAGTTTTACTATTCTCATTGAATGTCTCCTATCCAATATATTTTCTATGAGCAATTTTTACATTACTCTGCTTGACCATTGCATATTGCAATGTCGTATCTATCCGCTGATGTCCCAACAATTTTTGCAGTTGCTCTATTGGCATCCCTTTATCAATGGCTACAGTAGCCAAGGTTCTTCTAAACTTATGTGGATGAACCTTTTCGATGTTCAGTTTCTTTCCCATCTCACGCAATCTCAGTTCTATTCCTCCTATTTGCATTCGCTTATATGGTGCTTTAAGAGAAACAAATAATGCCTCGTTTTCATCTATTCTTGAATCTAAATAATTCTGTAAATGTAATTTCGTTCGTGCATCAAAATATACCATTCTTTCTTTATCACCTTTACCAAAGACAACACATTCTCTTTCATCAAAAGAAATGTCTTCCCTGTTTAACAGTACCAATTCTCCCACACGCATTCCTGTAGATGCTAATATATCAATCAATGCTAAATCTCTCAGATTATCACAACTATCACGCATAACCTCTAACTGTTCATCCGTATATGTTTCCTTAATCGTGCTAGCCGATTTTATCCTATGAATTCTCCTTACCGGGCTTTTGATTATATAATCTTCATCTTCTAACCATGCAAAAAAGCTTGAAAAAATTCTTCTTATGTTATCAATAGTAACCTTACTGGATTCTTTCTCTGCCTGATACTCAGAAAGATATATTCGTAAATCCTCTGTTACAATACTACACACTGTTTTCCCAATCCTATCAAGCATTTGCTGAATGGTATTTCGATAATAAGTAAGAGTCTTGTCTGAACATCCTTCAATCCTTTTCGCTGCCAAGAATAAATCTAAATAATCTATTTCTTCTGCGTTTTCATAATCACCTGTTTCTTCAATAGAAACCTTACGAAGACATGCCTCTAAAGTATTTTTTAGTTTTCTTAATTGCTCATTATTAAGTGTCGGAAGCATTTCTCTCATGATTTCCGAAATAATCTTTTCTTTCATGTGTTTCTCCTTTATTTTATGAGAACCACTATGAAGTGGAGTTCTAATATTTGCTCCCGCCACTTTCAAGAGTTATATTTTCTAATGTAAATGATTATTTACCATATCAATCCTCGATGGTGGTTTGACCATTCATGAGCATTGGTAAGAGCCAGTCCCTTATCTGACATAATTTTTGATTTTCCATATTGATGCAACTGATTTCAGCATGAATCATATCAACACTATTAGAAAATTTCTGGATTACATTTTCAGGTGGCAAGACAATGACGCTTTGTTTCAAGTGGTCACTGGTTATATGTCCCATGGTAGTTTTTCTTGCTTCGGCCATTTGAATAAATTTTACAACATACGCTTTTAGCTGATGATAAACGTAGCTTGATGTATAACCATCATTAGGAATTACCTTAAAAATATGTTGATTGAGACCGCCTGTTGTTCCAGCCCATCGCTGTACTTCAAGTGATGCGGACCAAGAGAACAGTATATCTCCTGTATTTACAATATTATTTTGAGGAAGATCCGCTTTAACTCTTTCTGAATCTACAGAAATACCCTCATGCATTTCTCGTATTTTAATCACAGGAAGAGAGGATTCGTTTTCATTAGGGCGATACTTTTGACAAGCTAAACCATTTATGAAATTAGCTATGTCATAAAGGTTTCCAGTTTTCCAATCGGACGGAGCTATTCCAAAATCACTGATATTCTGCATTTTTCCACCTGATGATTTGTATGGATTACCATTTTTATCAGGAAAATCAAATTGTACGAACCAGTAGTTGTAGATGGTCTTAGCCATCTCTTCTAAATAATCATTTACTGTATATAAAAGGTGTATTAAGTGAGAAATTATTATTGTTAAGAAGTAATGATGCAGATATTTGTTGATGCAGATGCGTGTCCGGTAGTGGACATTGTAGAGGCGGTTGCTGAAAAATATGATATTCCAGCCACATTGCTGTGTGACACGAACCATGTATTATATTCAGATTATAGTGAA
>ERZ836760.1081-NODE-1081-length-33183-cov-3.139429_pt1 | contig 33183 bp, 32 predicted proteins | sample MGYA00519941_ERZ836760 | MGnify/ENA primary metagenome ERZ836760 (study PRJEB31850, sample SAMEA3708807) | human gut metagenome | biome: human gut; feature: human-associated habitat; material: faeces | place: China | collected 2014 ... | reverse complement strand
TCGAGGACCAGCAAAACTCGTTCGTTTTGACAGGATCGTCTCATCCTTGCCATGCGCCTCAACCCGAAAGCCAAGCGCACGCGCCATCACGAAACTTCTTCGCCATCCGCTTGGCCGAGCACCGTGTCAAGCAACTCGAAAAACCGATGAGCTTCGTCGGCAGTATCAAAACGCAGCGCTTCGGCGTACAAAACGTGCGCAACCGCCGTCAACGCCGCCGGAGTGTACTCCTCATGGGCAACCGACCCCATAAGCACGCGCGCCCGGCCCCTCCACGGCTCCACCCCTAAACTTCCAATGGAAGGGCATTCCGTCTTCTGGGCCAAAAGCGTCAGCAGATCCTGAGCAGATCCAGCCGCCCGAGAGCGCGCATGCAGCTCCGCGCCAGCCGCATGCGAAAGCTCTTCCAAATCGCAAACGACACCCTTCTCCACCTGCTCATCGCACGGCAAAGCCTTCGGCTTGCTCGCACTGCACGACCTTCGTCTAAAGATATCGAACATGCGCATCGAAGCTCCTTTGCCGCCCCTTCGCAACCTTCACCCGTCGGAGGAAGGCTCGTGCGCCACGAAATCCAAGTTCCAGCGCGTGTGAAATGATACCGCCCGAAACGCCCAGCTGAACCATGTATGGACAAACGATCAATATGCCCAACCATGTGCCCATCAAGGCTTCGGGGCGCGCGGTGAACGAGGCGTGCGAACGGGTGCTTCGCACGAACTCGCGCAATTCGAAACGCGGCGCATAATCGAGCGGAATACCCAGCTTGAGGCACGTCAAAAGTCAAGCAACTAGTTTGCATACTAATTTATCAGTTCAATTAATGATTCGATTCGGTATGTAAACCTTTGGAGCCCTGCGAAACGGTTTCGATAGAAAAATAGTAACATTTTTATCATATCCGTTACGACGCCTTGGAGAGGGTGTATCGATCCATGACGCTGTGCCTACGACTGAACAACTGGGTCATTGCCACTACCGCTGCGCACAAAGCGCTCGCCAAGACCATTGGACTTGCAGGCGGCATATCAGTAAACCAGTACCGAATCCTTGCGCGGCTGCAGGCATTCGAGCGATTCGACCAAATGCGAAGCCTTGCCAAAACGCTCAGCCTGCATCCATCAACCGTTACCATGACCATCAAAGAGCTTGAAGCGATGAACCTGGTCAAAACCCAGTGGGACAAAGACGACCGACGCAACACCGTTGTCCTGTGCACCGAACGCTCCGTCCAGCTCATCAAAGACATCGACCGAGAAATTGTGGATCAGGTCAGACAGATTTGGGAGCTTTACACCACCGACGAGCTTCTGCTGACATACTACGATTCCTTGAAAACAGCCGCGAACAACCGCGTGATCAGCAAATACGGGCTAACCCTTGACAACGTGGAACGCTCGTACGCCGAATGCGTGTTCGTCAATCACGCAACCGAATGCCGCGCCCTGAAAAAGAACGGGGTATCCCTGAACAGCTTCAAGATCCTCGCCTGCCTTACCGACGCGCCCATCGGGCTGTCCCCTATCGTGATTGCGGGCAAGGTGTTCCTACGACCGCCCGAGGTTTCGGAAGCGTTGAAGAAACTCGAGAAGCAGGGATACGTTGAGCGGCAGCGGTCAGCCTCGGACCAGCGCTACACGTACGCGCGCATCACCGAGCAGGCGCTTTACGACCTTGACACCTTCATCGTCCCCGATTTGCTTGGAGCTCTCATCGCCATCATTCCCGAAGAGAGTCGAAGCAAGGCTCACCAATACTTCGACATAGCCGAAAAGATTGTCGCGGCCATGCACAAAACGAAGGAGCCGCCGTTCTAGGCCTGCGGCTCCCGTAGCACGTCAATGAGAAGGCGCGACGCGACGGCCGGCAACCGTCGCGTCGCGCCGCAAAAGCCCTACGCTGCGCTTTTGCGCACCTTCAGCAAGATTGCAACAATGCCAACAGCAAGCAGGATATGGCCGATGCCGGCGATTCCCGCCAACGCCGCATCGGGCGCGCTTGCCAGCGTTACACCAAGCACCTGCGTGATCCCCCGAATCAAAAAGCCCAAGCACGCAATGTTCAGGCCAATGTTGTACACAACAACAAAGGGCATGGTTTTGCCCTGGACCGAAAACGAGAACGACTTCTCAAGCAACGCGAGCAGCAGGAAGAAGACCATGCCCAGCACGAAATAGTGGGTATGGATAAACGAAAGGCTCGTAAACCCGTCAAATCCCAAAATCTTGGTGAATTCCCGATAGAACACGCCCATCGCCAACGCGATCACCGCATAAACCAACGCAAAAGTAGTGTATTTCTTGACCATGCTCGCCTCTTTCCGATTCCAACAAAGCGTTGCGTCGCTCGTCTTTCGACTGCGATCTTCCCAAAGCCCCGACGAAGCCGTTTGCAGCCTCGCGCAGAGCCCCCTCTTACATGAACATCGTTCATATTAAATGATATTATAGAGGTAGCACAAACGCAAGAAAAGAACCATAACGCTCACATATCAAGCAAATACGCTGATCAAACGCATCTTGCACAAGAACGCCTACTGATACTCGCGACGAGCTCCGCCTTTGAGCACCAGCTTCACACACGTCCCCGCCCCCAACTCGCTTTCCACGTCCATGTGCGTGCCGGGGCCAAAGTAGCCGCAAATGCGATCGTGCACGTTCTTCACGGCAATCCCCAGGCCCGTCGACGATTCAGGATGCAGAATGTTTTGGCGAGACTCCTCCGTCATGCCAACGCCGTCGTCCATCACGCGCACAATCACGTCCTGGCCTATCACCTCGCCCGTAATGGTTATCGTCAGCTTGCCCTCCGACGGCATGGCGTGGCGAACCGCGTTTTCCACCAGCGGCTGCATCAAAAACGGGGGGACCATCATGTCGTCGATGCGCGAGTCGATCTCCTCCACCATGGCAACGCGATCGGCCCCGAAGCGCGCCACCTCGAACGTGAAGTACCGCCGCGTCTGCTCCATTTCGCGACCGAACATGATCAGGTCGGCAGAATCCTCCAGCGTGCGCCGGTAGAACACGGCGAACTCGCGCAGCAGCTTGCGCGCGGTTTCCGGATCCGTACGGATCAGCGAAGCAATGGTATTGATGGTGTTGAACAAAAAGTGGGGATTGATCTGGCTTTGCAGCATTTTTAACTCCATGCTGGTAGCCAGGTTCGTCTGCTCTTCAAGCGCAGCGGCGGCCATCTGCGTAGACAAAAGCTGCCCGAAGCCCTCCGCGATAGACTTCTGCGTTTCGCTGATATGGCTGGCCCGACGATAGTAGAACTTGAGCGTGCCCTCCACGTTGCGGCCCACCGTGAGCGGCACGATGATGGCAGCCTTGATGGTTGAGCTGTCGTGCGGAAAACCGATGTCCTCGGGCGTGAACAAAACGCGCATTTCGCCGTCGGCGATCGTGGCATGCGTGGCGTGCGTGCGGATGATGCTGCCCGACGGATTCTCGGACTCTTCGTACCCCGAATACGCCAAAATCCTGTCTTTGTCGGTAATGGCCACGGCAATAGCGGCCGTCGAAGGAAGAAGCAGTCCGCATATTTTTTCTGCCGCCGTGCGGTCAAGGCCCTCGTTCATGCAGGCCAGCGTACGGCTTGCCAGCTTGAGCATGGCGTCAGATTGCCGGGCGCGCACCGAATCAGGGTCCATGAGCAGCCTGATGACCACCACGATGGACAGCGTAAATACGATGCCCGCGCAAAAGAGCGCGATGATGTTGTTGTTCGGCGCGATCAGGTTCCAAATAAGCACCAGGCCCGAAAGGACCGTGATCGTGAACATGAACATCTCAAGGGTGAAGAAACGGGGCAACGACGCCCGCTCTTGCGATTCTTTCCTCATGGTGCCTCCCGCACAACGCGACATCTGCACACCGCGCTCGAAATTGCTTTTACAGACCGCGCGCGAGTGTCGTCACCGGGCGCGTCAGCTCAGTATACCGAATTCGTTCAGCACCAACAGGGCAGCCGCCAGCAGAAGGAAGCATCCGAAGATGAAGCGGAGCATGCGTTCGGGCACCACGCGAACAAGACGAGCGCCTACAACAGCACCGGGAATGGACCCGATGGCTATGGCGATTCCCGCCGCATAGTTGATGTTTCCCAGCAACGCCTGCTCGATAACGCCCGGAACGGCCAGGATCATGACCGCGATGAGCGAAGTGCCGGAAGCCTGGCGCATCGAAATGCCCACCAACGACAACATCATGGGCACCATGATGAAGCCGCCTCCTACGCCTACGTACCCCGATGCCACGCCCGCGACCAGGCCGATTGCCGCTCCCACTAGCAGCTGCTTGCGCGTCAGCTTGCTCGACGACGAAGGACCGGCGGGGCCGCCGGACGCGGTCGCGGTCGTGGTCGTGGTCGCGGACGCAGTCGCGGTCGTAGTCGCAGTCGTGGTCGCAGAATCGACGGATTTACCGGGCGCCGTTTCGACCCGGATGGCAGCCGCCTGCAACGATTCCGCAGCAACGGGCGACGCCTTCTTCATCTTGAACGCCTTGGACAGCATCTTGAACGCAGACCACCCGATGATGAGCGCGGCAGCCAACATGATCATCCAAGCGGGAGATATCTGGGCAAGCCACACGCCCAACGGCGACGTGATCGCGCCGCCAAGGCCCGCGGCAATGCCCAGCGACGGGATGCAGGTTTTATGCCGAATATGGGAAACCGCGCCCGAAACGGATGTGGGAATGATGGTGAACAGGGACGTAGCCGTAGACATGACGGGGCTCATATCGAACGCCAACCGAAAAATGGGAACCATGACCGTGCCGCCGCCGATGCCGAGCAGCCCTGACAAAATGCCGATTCCCACGCCGACAAGAGCCGGCAGAACATAGAGCATGAAGATATCCATGAACGCTGAGCTTTCCTTTCGCTTGGCGCCCAAGCACGCGCAGCGTCAAGTGTAGCCGAAGTGCAGATGCCTTTCGCCAAATACGGTACTGCTTTTTACAAAGGTAAGCGTTTGGTTTCCGTTTCCGGCCCCGAACGCAAGGCGGCCGGCGTTTCGCCGGCCAACCAGGTGATGCTCATCAAGCGCGTTATTCCGCGATGTTCAGGCGAATCTCGCTGGTCACGCCCGGGTCGATAGCCTGTGCGGGCGCAGGTACGGGACGCATGGGCGAAGACCCGGCAGCGCTGGCGTTCAGCTGGCGCTGCGCAGACGATTGCAGCAGCGCGGTGCGCAGGATCTGGTCGTTTTCCATGCGCGCCATAAGCTCCGGCCACACAAACTGGAACTCGAAGTACTTCGCGCAATTGCGCTGAGCGTACGTGGTGGCTTCGCCGGTCGCGGCACGAGCGGCCTTGCGATACGCGCGCTTGTCGGGCCGAGCAAGGCTGCGCAGAAACGCCGTCAGGCGAATGCGATTCGTGATGCCCGGCTCCAGGAAGGGACCCGGATACGGCTCGAGCGACGAAGGCTTCACTTGCAGCAGGTCGATCTGCGTGCGGCTGTACTCCATCTTGCGATACTCGTAAAGCCAACGGAAGATGTCCTGGCGAAAACGCGTGCCCTCGCTTTCGGTCTCAGGGGGAAGGTGACGCAAACTCCACTGGTTGTCGAACCAGATGTCCGACCCGTACATGCGCAGGTTCAGCATGTAATCCAGGTCTTCGCCGCGCGCGATCCACGGATCGAACGACAAGCGGCGAAACGCCTCTTTATGCAGCGCCAGGCACCCGCCGCACACATGGTTCGAGCGCGACAAGCGAGGACCGCGCATGGCTTTGGTAATCCACTTGTTGAACGCCTTGCCCTGCTGCCAGAAATGGTTGTACCACTTGTCCTGGCTCTTGGACAGGTACGACCCTTCGGAATTGAAGTAGAAACCGGTTTTGGCCAAAATGGGAATGCCCTTTTTCGTAAGCTTGCCCAGGCCGTACATGGCTTTTTGGAGGAAGTCGGCGTCGTCGACCACTTCGTCATCGTCTAGGAACACAACCGAATCGTAGCCGAGCACGTTGGCCATCACCAAGCCGAGGTTGCGCATAGCACCGTAACCCGCAAGCCCAATTTCCTTTTGCAGCTTGCCCAAGCCCAACTGCTCCATGCGCTGCTGGATAAGCGCCAGCTCAGGCGCGCCGATGACCACGATGTTAAGGGACGAGAAGCGCGAAGCCGTGGCCTGCACTTTTTCGGCAGCTTGGTTTTCGATGGACGGCTCGCTAACAACCAGCAAGACGATCTGCCCAAGACCGCGCACCTTTTGAAGCGAAGCAAGCAGGCGAGGCAGCTCGCCAGGCGCCGAAACCGGCGTCGCGTGATCGTACGTGGTAAGCACGCTGCCGCCGTCTTTTCGGCGGCGGGCTGATATGAAAACTGGAACGACGATAACGGGATTCATGCACGTCCTTCATTCGACCGACACTTTGCAGATTCGCACGCGCACCTCCAAAAGCGTCCGAGGGCACGTTCGTTGCGAGTCTAACCTCCCTATTGTAGCTATTTTCAACCAACCCGCTGTCCAATTCACCGAAACAGTGAAGCGCCTGGTGAGCACCTATAGAACATACAGAAAGGACGCCGATAGTCCGACGCCCCCGTAAGCTGAAACATAGTATGCGATGCGAAGATCCGCGCCCGGCACGCCGCAGGCTCGCCGGAGTGCGAACTCGCCAGATGCGCTTACGCGTCGGGCTGCTTCACCACGCCAAAGCGCCTGAGCGCCGTCAACAGAGGAAGACCCAGCACATACATGACCAGCGCCTCGCCCAAACCGGTCGCCACCACGCCGAACAGGTACATGGGAAGATACATGCCATCAAGCGCAATGCTGGTGAACGGAATGGTATAGTAACCCAAACCCTGCAGGATCAAGGGCAGGTACGCCGGCACGATGAGCGCGTTCGCTATCACCGGGCCAAGCAGCGCCAGCTTCGGCTTTTCGCGCATCTTCCAACACCAGAGCGCCCCTACAAACGTGGCCAAACTGCCGAACACCACGTCAAGCATGCCGAGCGCGCCCGTACCGTTGACGGCCAGCGCAATCAGGTTCGCAATGATGCAGCCGACGGTCAAACCGGGAACGGCCGCAGGCGTGAGCACCGCCAGCACGCACACCGCTTCCGAGATGCGAAACTGCACCGGGCCCCAAGCTAAGCCTTGCAGCAGCATGAGGGTCACCAGCGTCGCCGCAGCATACACGGCTGCGATCATGCCCGCTTGGGCGACATACGTCGTCTTCTTGTTCATGGATATCTCCTTGTCTCCGCACGGCAAGCGCCGCGGGCTTTGGGCAACTATAGGTCGCAAGTGCAGGGCCCAACGATGCAAATGCGAGACCTTCCGATGCGGGCGTGAAATCCGCAGCGCAAAGCCAGAAGGCAGTATAGCAGAGAAGCGGGCCTTGAGCGCGCCGCGCGACACGGCGCACAGCAAAGCCGAGGGCGCCAGGGGCGAGGGCGCTGTTCGCTTGGCGCTCGTTCGCACGCGGGCGTCTGCGCCGTCGTTCTGCGCGTAAGGACGCAGGAGGTTGAACGCGCAGGGAACCGATGACCGAACGCGCGGCTCGGTGCCTTTCCTGCGATTTTTTGGGCACGAAATCGCGGGCCTGCGCTCCTTGCGCGGCTTGTCGAGCGCGGTCGTTTTGTGCGCCCGCATCAACGAACCAGCTCACCGAGACGCAGCGGATTCGACGGCTGTCGAGAGCCCTTGTCCAGCAGCGCAGACCGGGGATTTTGCGCCACGAACGGATCGAACGATCCCACCAACAGATCTTCGCCCTGCCGCCAGACCATCGAGCTGGGAGCGCAACGCGCGCAACCCATCCGCAACTCGTCGGGTAGAATCCGACAGAAAGAACATCGCGCGTCCGCGCCCGAAGAGAAAGCCGGAACTGCATGGAAACCTTGCAAGCGATACAGCAGCGCAGAAGCGTGCGCGCCTTCACAGACGAGCCGGTGGAAACCAGCGTGCTTGAAGAACTGGTGGAAGCGGGAGCTTGGGCGCCGTCGGGCAGCAACGTGCAGGCATGGAAATTCGGCATCGTGACCGATCCGCAGCTGGTGCGCAAGATCGACCTGTTCTCGCCGGGCATGAGCGGCAACCCGCCTGCGCTCATCGTCGCGTGCTCCGACCGCGCGTACGCGCAAAAGCGGGGCGGCGCGAAAGGCGCGGACGAGTTCGCAACACTTGACTGCGCGTACGCCTCGCAGAACATCATGCTGGCGGCAGCCGATCGGGGGCTGGGCACCTGCGCTATCAAGTCCTACAACGACACGGCGCTGCGACGCATCCTCAACCTGCCCGACAACATAGTCATCGAGCTGGTAATCGCGATAGGCCATCCAGCACACAAGCCGAAAGCGCCCGCGCGCAAGCCCCTGGCCGAGATCGCCTTCTACAACACCTGGAATTAGGAGCACAGCATGAACGCGAACAACGCAATGGAATTGCTAGTGTACATGGTAACGTCAGCTGCGGGATTGCAGGGAGAGCCGGAAGCTTACGGACCCTTGCGTTTGATCGAGGCGTCCAAGCGCCTTGCCCTCATGCTAGCCGAAGAGGACGCCGATCGCGCAGCAGCCTTGCAAGAGCTGGCCGAGCTCATCGACGCCCGGAAAAACGATTGCATGACCGACGAAGATTCGTTCTACGCCATGCTCAATGACGCAGCCGCCAAACTAGTGGAATGCGTGTAAGGAGAACTCGCCGCGCAATCGGATGCGCGGCGGACGGCAAGCAGGCGATTCCTCGGTGACGTGCCGGCGCGCTGCCCGCTTGTTGCCGCCGCTTCCCGCCGCCATAGGGGAAACATGCGCACGAAAAACCGCCCTGCGTGGCAGTTTCTTGCGGTTTGAGGTCGTAGCGACAGGCTCTTGATGTCGCTTTGCATGTTGTTCTCATCGGAGATGGCATTTCACCTGGGGAAACGTAGCTCGATTTTTCGCGTGTTCGGGAAGGGGCGTCTCGGACGACCTCAAACCGTCAAAACCTGCCAAGAACGCCGGAATCGCGAGCGCAAGGGGCCAACCGCGCGCAAGAGCCCGTCCTGTGCAGGGCCAGCCATGCGCGGGACGCAACATCGCGAGCGCAAGGCACTCGCGGCGCATGCGGGACGCTACCACGTCGTCACACTTTCGGCTTGTTGTACGACTCGTCCGCGCCCAGCAAGTCGACCAGGCCTTTTCGGTTCTCCTCGATCCCTTCGGCCTGGGTAAACGCCAAAATGTAAACAGGCTGACGATACTTTACGTCTGCGTACACGTCCGGATTGCCCAACCCGATCAAGTGCTCGCGAATGCTCGCTCCCAGGTTGACCGAGCTCCCTACGTACACGCCGTGGTACGAGGAGTAGTCGTCGTCCCTCACGGCGTGCTTGCAACGAAGGATCACGTAGCACCCCGGAATCTCCAGGTAATGGGCCACGCCTTCCGGATCGAAGCCCGCCATCTTGTCCCAAGATTCCAAAAACTCTCGCGATGACAGCTTTACCGCAGCCGCCTGGAGCACGTCTTTCACTGCCGAGCGTCGAACCCGCTGCTCTTCCTTCTGCCCTTTGGCCTCCGTCCGCGCATCGGAAACTCCCTGCGCAGCCTGCTCGACGCTTGCCCGGGCCTGCCTGGCTGCTGCGGCCGCCTTGTCCGCAGCCGACTTGGCAACCGGAGCAACCTTGGGCGCCACCTCGGCAGCTACCCCTGCGGCAACTTCAGCTGCCGCCTTGATCTCGCTTCGATGGGTCGCCACGAACTTCGCCGCAGCGCCCGCACCCTTCGCAACACCGCTCCATTTGCCAGCAGCCATTCCAAGCCTCCTCAGACAGCGCGCCCGAACGTCCCGAACGCGCAAGCGCGTCTATTCCGCGTCGTCCAAACCGCCGAACACCTCATCGACCGAAGGCGCGCGCCCATCGAACGGCTCGCCGAAATGAGCCAGCAGAGCCTTGATCTTGGACAGTTCTATCGCGCGCTCGCGATGCGTCTGCATGTTGCGAACCGTCACTTCGCCCCGGGCCAGTTCGTCGGGTCCCAACACGGCAACCATGGAAGCCCCCAGCTTGTCGGCAAGCTTGAACTGGCTTTTCAGGCTGCGACGCTGGTGGTCCATCTCGCCCACAAGCCCCGCATCGCGGCACGCCTGCACCAAAGAGAACGCCTCGGCTCGTACGCTCGCATCAACGCACGCAACGAAGAAATCGCAGCGCTGCGCCTTGGGGAACGTATGCCCGGCCGCCTCGAGCGCCAGCACGCACCGCTCGTAACCCAGAGCCCAGCCGAATCCCGGCGTCGGACGGCCGCCGACTTCCTCGGTCAGCTTGTCGTAACGGCCGCCTCCGCCGATGGCGTTCTGGCTTCCCATTCCCTCGGTCACCTGAACCTCGAACACCGTGCGCGTGTAGTAGTCCAAGCCGCGCACAAGTGTCGGGTCCTCGACGTACGACAAGCCCGCGCCGTCGAGGTACGTCTTCACCGACAGGTAGTGCTCGCGGCAATCGTCGCACAAATGCTCGGTTATCTTCGGAGCACCCTCCATAACGGCGGCGCAGCCAGGGTTTTTGCAATCGAAAGCACGCAGCGGGTTGATTTCCGCACGGCGCTTGCATTCGTCGCACAGCTCGTCGGCATGCGCGTCCATGTACGTCTTCACGGCTTCGCGGTACGCCGGACGACACGTCTCGCACCCCATGGAGTTCACCAGCAGGCGAGTAGCCCGCACGGGAATGCCGATCGCGGCGTAGAACCGCATGAGCATGATGATGCCCTCGGCGTCAACGCTGGGATCCTCGGCGCCCAAGCACTCGATGCCCACCTGGTTGAACTGGCGCTGACGTCCCTTCTGAGGACGCTCGGCGCGAAACATCGGACCGGCGTACATGAGCTTTGCAGGAGCGGCTCCCTGGGGGACCAAGTCGTGCTGCACCACGGCTCGCACCGTGCCGGCGGTTCCTTCAGGGCGCATGGACAAGCGGCTCTTCGCCTTCACGCTGCCGCCCTCCAGGAGCTTTTTCAGATTCTCGCCGGATATCGCGGTGAACATCTCCTTGGACACCACGTCGGTAGCCTCGCCAATGCCGCGCACGAACAGCTCCGTCTGCTCGAAGATGGGCGTTTCGATCGGCAGGTAACCGTAGCGACCGAAAATCTCCGCCGCCGTCGCCTTGAAATGCGTCCAGAACTTCGCCTCGTCCGGCAGAAGATCGCGCGTTCCCTCGGGAGATTGAATTGCCATGGGTCGACCCTTCGTTTCTATTGTTCGGAATCTTGCTATTGTAACGTAAAAGACCTACGAGCTTTCCAAAGAACGAAGCACGTTCACGAGCGCATCGTCCGGCCGGTAACGCGACCGCGCGGCCATCAGGCTGCGAGCCACGCGAAACATCCCCTCGTCGGTGGCCGCAACCGCCGCCTCGTCCAAGGCGTTCAGCACGTCCGACGTCGGCGCCACGGGAATCCCCGCACGCGTCAATTCAAGATCCACCTGGTCGCGCGCGGGAAGATCGATGCCCGCTTCCCCGACAAGCTCCTGCAGCTCGGCCGTAGCCTGAACAGCCACCATAGACGACGTTGCGAGCGATTTCAAATAGCAAGCCGCGCCATCGCGCGCCCGCCCCATCTTCCACAGCACGTACGCCAACTGATAGTAAGCCATAGCTATATCGCTTGGCTGAAAAGCTATGCGCAGGCCCTCCAGAAGGGTTGCGGAAGCGTTCTCCATATCCCCTACCAACATGTACGCGCGACCCAGCTGACGATAGCCCGCAGCCGTCGCGGGCGCTATCTCAACGGCGCGACGCCCGTATCGCTGCGCCTCGTCGGCACGCTCGAACGAATGCTCCAGCAGACGCACGATTTCCAGATGGCAGAGGTAGAACGTATCCGTGGCAAGCCGTACGCGTTTGCCCGCATCGCGTACGGCGCGCGACGGATAGCCCGCGCCCGCATATCGCGCTCGGTTGTACAGAACGCGGGCAACGTACGAGTCGAACGCTCGGTACGCCGTTGACGATCCGTCGACGAACCCGTCAAGCGCGGCGGCCTCGGCCACCGCATCGATCAGCACGTCGACCGCCTGGCCCAGATCATGCTCGGCAAGCGCTTTCGCACGGCCAAGCGCAACCAGGCAGCGATCTTCCCCCAAGTACCGGCCAACCACGACGTTTTGGTCGCGTGCGTCCAAGCTGCCGGCGGCAAGCGCCGCCATCAAACGCGTGCACGAAGAAACGGCCCGATCGTCAGAAGCCGCGGCCGCCTCCTCCTGCGCAACGCGAACGATGCGAATGGCATCGGAAGCGCTTTCGGCCTGCACGATGCGATCGGCCAGCCCTTCCGCCAACCGACGGTACGCCGCATCGTAGCTGATGCGCATGTCGCGGCTGCTATCCGCCCCCAACACGGAACGGACGCTGTCGGAAAGCTCTTTGTCGCACGTTTCAGGAAGATCGGCGCGCACGGAACTGGAGGCGAGTCCTTCAAGGTACGCGAACGCCTGAGCATCGTCGCCATCGAAGCAGGCGGCACACGCCTGATACGCAGGCAGGGGATCGAACGCACGAGCCTGCTCGAAACCGTCGAAGCGCTCGTACGTCGCACGGTCGAACGCAGCCTGAACATACGCGGGAGCCCGATCTTCCTGCGGAAACTCTCCCCCTTCCGACGCCTGGTCGCCCTGCTTCCGGGAAAGAGGACGCACCGCCACATCCACCCTGCTCGCCGACGCCACCGCCTCGAACGCGATCGAAACCAAGACCAAGCCAAGGTGCAAAGCGTACCGGCGCGCCTGCGCATAGCGAAACTCCCAATCAGCCTCGAGCCAGCTTCCCGACGCATCCTGATCGACGCCCTCGCTCCAAACCCACGTCGGCATAAGCAAGGCGTCAGGAACCGTCACGTCAAAGGCAACCGCGCCTGCTGCAACGTCCAATCGAAAGGACGCGTCGATCCGAAACGGCAAGCGCAGGCGCTCGATCGCAGCGGCAATCCTGCAGCGAGCATCCCATTCGCCGCCCTCGTTGCCTTCGGGCGCGTCAACCGCCCGGTCAAGCTGCGGGCGCTGCACGGCGGCCGCCTCGATGAGGTACGCGTCCCATCGCGCGCAATCAACGTCGGTAGCAAACGCCGCACGATCCCCAAACGCCTCTTTGACCAGCAAGAACCTATTGAGGGCGGCTTCAAGCGCCCATATCGTAGGCGCAGGTATCCGCACTTCTTCGTCATCGACCGCCACATAATACGTATCAGCGTAGCGAGAAGTCCGCACAAGACGCACCGACTCGTCCTCCATACCGCGGCCTTTGAGGTCGTCCAGCCCCGCGTCCTCCAGCCACTGCGCCAAGCACCGCACAAGCGCGGGAGGACGGAACGCAGGATCGCTCTCGGCTTTGCGCGCGTCGAGAACAATAGAGCGCATGGCCGCCAAAGGCTTGTCGCCGCGCAAGCGCTCGAACACGCTCTCGAGGCCACGCTCGGGTACCGCCGGCGCGCCCAAAGACGGCCGATGCACGAAAGCCAGGTAGGCGCGGGCCATCGCATGATCGTAGCGAAGCCCTCCGGCATAAGGCCCGAAATCGTACCAGGAATCGAACAGCGCGTACCTCCCCTGGGCGCTGAGGTACTGCGCGACCTCGCGCTTGGCATCCTTTTCGTGCACGTACACGCAACCACGTTCCTCGCGCGACGAAGAAGCCTGGTCGGAGTAGCGAGCGAACGAGAGATCGGGCTGGCGCGCGGGCGGCGCGCTCAGCGCTTCGGACGTCGAAAACACGCGTCCGTACGGATCGATGTAAGCCAGAACGCGCACCGTAAGCTTGTCGGGAAGCGCAACAACGTACGATCCGCCCGTGCCGGGCGTCGGCAGCCCCCGAGAGACGAACCCGTACGAACCTGGCTCGTCCAACGCACCCGGAATGGGAGGCATTCCGGCCTCAAGCACATGCACCTTGTTAAAGAGTCTGTCGCCCGCATTCATGCGATACAGACCGTCCTGCCCTGCTACCTGCTGCACGGATGTTCCTTCCTGGTCGTATCCGAGCAGCATAGCACGACAGAAGCACCGCACAACATCGAGCGCCCCCGGATCGCACATGCTTTCCGGGGGCGCTTCTAGAAGAAGAGCGTCGCCGTTGGCGGCAAGGGTGCCGCCGGGCGGGAGGAATCCTAGTGATGGTGGCTGCAAGCCTGATCGGCGGACATCACCGGAGCGTCGCCAGCTGCAACCAACTTGGCGGCATCGCCTACCAGAGGATGCTGATTGTCGAAGTAGACCGTGATGCCCGCCTGGTTGAAGCCCATGAGCGGGCGCATCCCCATGCCGGCGGCCACGATCGCGTTCACGCCGGCGTCGGCAAGAAGGCCCACCGGGCGCAAGCACCCGCCTTCCTCATGCGGCGGATTCGCAATCTCGGTCGTTCCGGCGATCTCTCCGTCGACGATCTCGACCACCGTAAAGCAATCGCAATGGCCGAAGTGACCCGCTCGCTGAGGCTCGAGCCCCGCTTGGCCCATCGTGGGCACGGCCAGCTTCATGGTTTCACTCATCTGTTCCTTCTTTCTTCGAAGCGATGCTGCTTCGATCCGCATCATCCGACGCGGAAACGCTCCGGTCGGCTTCTTCCAAACCGCTCTCCAACAACCCGACCAGCAACTCGTCAAGCCGCTGCCGATCGCGAAGCGCCTCGAGCCACTGCTCGGCCATCTCCACGCCGATGCGCGTCAGCTCGTACTCCCGCCTTCGCGGGCCCGACTCCTCGTCGCACCAGCGAGACACCACCGCGCCAGCCTCTTCCAATCGACGCAAGCTGCGGTACAAGCCGCCCACGTCAACGTCTACGTGACCGTCGGTTTTCTCGAGAATGATCTTGCGCATGTCGTACCCGTATCCGCCCGCATGCAAAAGAGCAGCCAACGCCGCCGGCTCCACCAGCGCGCCACCGCCGCCGCCTCGCCTGCGGCAACAAGGCTTACGGCCCGCTCCCAAACCGGACTCGCCGCAAGAAGCGCCGTTTCGGGTGCCCGACGTTTCGCAATCACCTTGCGGCATAGCGCCTCCTTCATGCAGGGTACTATATGACATGAACATATATACTCCTTCAACATGCATGCTGTCAACATATAGATGTCGAAAGGAGTCTTTCTACGAACGACAAAACGGAACGTAGCGCGACAATGCGCTCGTTTCACCCGATCCCCGCCCGCTCATTGGGGAACGGAGAATTCAAGAACGGCTGTTTTCGAGGGTTCGGCTCGCAACGAAACGGCACGCGATTTCACGGCGGTGGCGGTTTTCAGCAAGCAGGAAGATTCGTCGACGCACCGGCCTCGCAATGCGACAAGCCCCGATCACGACGAAAGGCTACGACGAAACCGCGTCCAAAGAGCGCACGATCGCATCTTGAGCGGCACGACATGAAGATTGGGGCTTGTATGCGGAAACCAGATAGACGCCCGCCCGGTTCCATTCATCAAGGGCGAATGCCTCCGGATTGTCGAGCTCCCGCAAGGCATGGGCACATTCCCCCAGCCTAAAGCGCAGATCAGACAGGTAAGCGGCAGATGTATTCAAAACCAGATAATCGAGCAGGGACATGATCACAACAAGCGTTCCTCCCTCTGCCCTTGCCCATCTTCCGGCTGAAATAGCAGACGTTATTAGACCGTGTGGCAAGGCGCGTCGTACCGTCGAATACGCATGCCCTTCCTGAGTGCGTTTCTCGATCTTTAATAAAATACGATAATAGCCGACCGTTTCGAAAAAGTCTACTTTTTCAGACCCGAAATCCTACTGTTGAACTTAAATATACCCTCACCGCGTGGCATCGTACTCGCGTGTCCATTTGAAAAACGTGCTCCGAGCAACTCCGAGCCGACTCGCCGCCTCTTTGCTTCCAATCGCGCCCTCCCTCCACATTGAGTACACGTACCCGAAATCGCAGGGCAGTTGCTTCGGCGGCCTGCCGAAGCGCACGCCGCGAGCGCGAGCCGACGCTATCCCTTCCGCTTGGCGCTGCCTGATATTCTCGCGTTCGACTTGCGCCACGTACGAGAGGATCTGCAAAACGATGTCCGCGATAAACGTGCCCGTGACGTTTCGCTCGCTCGTTCGCGTATCGAGCAGCGGCATGTCCATCACCACAACGTCCACGTTCAGCTGCTTGGTCAAAAATCGCCATTGCTCGATGATCTCGTCATAGTTTCGACCCAGGCGATCGATGCTCTTGATCACCAGCGTATCGCCCGGCGCAAGAACGCCCGTCAAAGCCTGATAACCAGGCCGATCGAAGTTCTTGCCGCTCATGCGATCGGTGTACACGTTGGCGATGGGAACGGAGAACTCCGCCAACGCGTCAAGTTGCCTATCCAAATTCTGATCCTTGCTGGAAACTCTTGCATACCCGTACATCACCACAACTGGTCTCCTTTCCGTTCGGAGAACGGCCGGCCCCTTCACCATGGCACAAAGCCACGCGCGACGCCCGCTCTCAGTCAAGCGATTGGCACTTGTTGCGCATTCGTCGGAAGTTCGTAGAGAAGCCAAGGGAAACGTGCGAAAGGAGCTCTTCGAACCTCAAAAACGCAAAAGAGGTTGCGGGGTCTGCGCATCCCCGCAACCTCTTGTTCCCCGGCATGCCCGGATCCGGCAACGCACGCAGCCCTCGCTGCGGCTGCAATTGCAGATGCAGCCGTCAAGACCGCCGCGCAAAAGGGCCGATTCACATGCGAGCAACCACCAGATCGCCCATCGTACCCGTGCCGACAACCTTGTTGGCAGGCGTGTCAAGCTGCCTGATATCGCCCGTGCGCCACCCCTCGTCAAGAACGGATGTCACACCACGATGGATATCGTCGGCTGCTTCCTGCATGCCGAAGCTGTAGCGCAGCATCATTTCCACCGAAAGGATCTGCGCAAGCGGGTTCGCAACACCCCGACCTGCGATATCCGGCGCGCTGCCGTGGCTGGGCTCGTAGAGCGCCGTGCCGTCGCCAAGGCTTGCACTGGCAAGCATCCCCAAAGAACCCGTAATCTGCGCCGCCTCGTCGGACAGGATGTCGCCGAACATGTTCTCGGTCACCACTACGTCGAAATCAACCGGGCGGCTGATCAGCTGCATGGCCGTATTGTCCACCAGCAGGTCCTCGAGCTCCACGTCCGGGTACTCGTCGGCGCCGATGCGATGCACGATTTCGCGCCACATGCGGCTCGTTTCCAGCACGTTCGCCTTGTCGACGCTCGTCACCTTGTTGCGGCGCCTTCGCGCAGCTTCGAACGCCTGGCGAGCGATGCGCTCCACTTCGTACTCGCGGTACTCCAGCGTATCGTAGGCGCGCTGGCCGGGAGCGCCCTGCGCTCCGCAGCCTTCCTCGTTGTAGAATCGCTCGCGCTTGCCAAAGTACAAACCGCCCGTCAATTCGCGCACGATCATCATGTCCACGCCCTCTACGATTTCCGGTTTGAGCGTGGACGCCTCGGAAAGCGCGTCGAAAATCTGTACGGGACGCAGGTTCGTGTACAGGCCAAGCGCCTTGCGAATACCCAAAAGTCCCTGTTCGGGGCGCGGTTTCTCAGGATCGGTCGTGTCCCACTTCGGACCGCCGACAGCCGCCAGCAACACGGCGTCGGAAGCTTCGGCCGCACGCAGCGTCTCGTCGGGAAGCGCAGTGCCGCACGCATCGATAGCACAGCCTCCGATAAGCGCTTCGGTATAGGAGAACGTCGTGCCGTACTTCGCGCCCACGGCATCGAGCACCTTGACGCCCTCGGCGATGATCTCCGGACCGATGCCGTCGCCCGGAAGCAGGCAGATATTGTAGGTTTTGGTCATGGGTTTCCTTACGTTGCGGGTCCGATAAAGTCAACGAGGCTTTCTGCGGCAGCGCCGAACTGCTCCGCCGTTCGCAAAACGACGGAACGGCTTACTTTTCCAGTTTCGACTTAGTCCGGTTGATCAAGCCGCCCGCTTCGATGATCTCGCGAATGAACGGCGGGAACGGCTGAGCCTGGAACACGTCGCCCGTCGTCTCGTTCGTGATGATGCCCGCATCGGCGTCCACGTTCACCATGTCGCCCTGGGAAATGGCATCCACCGCTTCGGGGCACTCCATGATGGCCAGCCCCGTGTTGATGGAATTGCGGTAGAAGATGCGCGCGAAGCTCTTGGCGATGACCACGTCGACGCCCGCCGCCTTGATGGCGATGGGCGCATGCTCGCGCGAGCTTCCGCAACCAAAGTTCTCGTCGGCCACGATGATGTCGCCCGGCTGCACGCGCTCGACGAACGAGGCGTCCAGATCCTCCAGGCAATGTTTCGCCAGCTCAGCCGGATCAGACGTGGTCAGATGGCGAGCCGGAATGATAACGTCGGTATCGATATCGCGCCCGTAACGGTGCGCGGTTCCCTTGAAATGCATGGCAGCTTCCCTTTCCTAGTCCAGGTCTTCCGGCAGGCCGATACGACCCAGCACGGCGCTTGCCGCGGCAACGGCCGGCGAGGACAGGTACACCTCGCTGGTGGGGTCGCCCATGCGGCCGACGAAGTTGCGGTTGGTGGTGGCGATAGCACGCTCGCCAGCGGCAAGAATGCCCATGTAACCGCCCAGGCACGGACCGCACGTAGGAGTGGACACGGCGCAGTTCGCGTCGAGGAACACGTCCATCAGGCCCTCTTCCATGCACTGACGGTACACCGCTTGCGTGGCCGGGATCACGATGCAACGCACGTTGGGATGAACCTTCCGACCGCGCAGCACGTCGGCAGCTTGGCGCATGTCCACGATGCGACCGTTCGTGCAGCTTCCAATAACAGCCTGGTCGATGCGCACGTCGCGCGCTTCGGCAACCGGGCGCGTATTCGACGGCAAATGCGGGAACGCGACCGTCGGCTGAATGGATGCTGCGTCAATCTGGTAGACCTTCGCGTACTGCGCATCCGGGTCGGGATGGTATTCGGTGTAAGGACGCTCCACGCGGCCGTCCATGTAGGCGCGCGTCACGTCGTCAACCTCGATGAGGCCCGCTTTGCCGCCCGCTTCGATAGCCATGTTGGAAATGGACATGCGCTCGTCCATGCCCATGTTGGAAATGGCGCTGCCCGTGAACTCCATAGCTTGGTACAAGGCTCCGTCTACGCCGATCATGCCGATGATATGCAGGATGACGTCCTTGCCGGTCACGCCAGGAGCAAGCTCGCCGTCGATCCTGAACAGCAGGCTTTCGGGCACCTTGAACCATGCCTTGCCGGTGGCGTAGCCCACGCCCGCGTCGGTTGAGCCTACGCCCGTAGCGAACGCGCCGAGCGCACCGTACGTGCAGGTATGGCTGTCCGCGCCGATGATGAGATCGCCCGCGCCCACAACGCCCTGCTCGGGCAGCAGCGCATGCTCGACGCCCATGCAGCCCACTTCGTAGTAATGGGTAATGCCCTGCTCGCGCGCAAAGTCGCGAACGATCTTGGCCTGTTCGGCGCTTTTGATGTCCTTGTTGGGAACATAGTGGTCGGGCACCAGGGCGATCTTCGTAGGATCGAACACCTTCTCGACGCCGATCTTGCGGAATTCCTTGACAGCGATGGGGGCTGTAACGTCGTTAGATAGCACGAGGTCGAGATCGCATTCGATCAGCTGACCCGGCTCCACTTCGTCGAGTCCCGCATGGGCGGCGAGTATCTTCTCCGCCATGGTCATGGGACGTGCCATGTTTCACTCCTTTGTATGCGGTGGTCTCGTCTGGACTCGCGTTCGAGCCGCGAGCAGATAGGAAATCGTCGCCCATTGTACCACTGGGATTTACCGGTAAAAAAGAAGAGCCCCGAAGGGCCCTTCGATGTGAAGCGATTTCCAGATAAAACCGGCCAACTACCAAGATCCGTGATAGTCGTAACCATAGCAGCCAGCAGAACCCATCGCTCCCGCGACAAGCGCCGTAACCATGCCGCCGATCATCAAGCTCAACAGGAGGCCGAGCACGATCCAGATGACGAAGCCGATGATCGAGAACTTGAGCGCATCGCTTTTCACCTGCGCGACCTTGTCGGCGTTCGCCAGCCAGGCGATGATGATGCCCGGAATGCCCAGGAGAGCGCCCACTACCAGCCAGCCAAACTTCATGCCGCCGGTCAGCTGCATGAGCGGCGCGGGCGGATAGACGGGCTGCGGGACGTAAGGGGGCTGAGCCTGAGGCTGGGGCTGGCCCATCGGAGGCTGCTGCGGAGGGACCGGAGCTGTCGCCGGGGGCTGAGGAGCCGCCTGCTGCTCGGAAGCCTGCGGGGCCTCGGGAGCAACCTGATCGTTCTTGTTCTCTTCGCTCATAATGAACCTGCTTTCCATCGGTATACTTCGTTTTCGTCCATGCGATGCGGCTTTCTCAGGCGTCTCGCATGGACGAAACGCGCGGCACGTCAATGCCGCCTGTCCCCAGTATAAAGGGCGCGCGCACCGCAAAGGAGCACCGTCAACGAATCGAAACCCAAATACATCGGATGGTGTAGCCTGAAAGAAGCAGACGGAGCGGGCGCTCCATACTCCGCACACAAGCAAAAGACCCTCCGCCGAGGGTCTTTGAGAGCCTTTCGAAAGCAAGGAAAGCCCAGGAAGCAATCGCGTTTACGAAAGCGCCGTGCACAGCGCGTCGAGCAAGGCGATGGCAAAATGCTGGGCGGAACGGCCAACGCCGGCATCCTCCCACATGGTGCCGGGCAGCTCAATGGCGATGCGCGAAGGAGCGGACGAGTCGGCAACCCCGATGGCCGTCTCCAAACGAAGCGACAAAGTGCCTTCGTCGTCAAAGCTCACGCGAGGAACGTTCTCGGTAGCCTCATCAGGCAAAACAATATGAACGAGCAGCATGTTGCCATCAGGGGCAACCAGCAGCGAATCAGCGCTCATGATCTTGGACGCAGGATTGGTCGCCAACGCCAAGTTCGACATGCGCGAAGCCACGCTGCGCGTGAACTCCTGCGTTCCGAACAGGCAAAGCGCGTTGTGCTCCAGCACGTCGGCAGCGCGCGCGAAGCCCAGGTGATTGGAGCCATGAACTGCTTCCTTGCCCTCCCACGAGTGATGGAGGTTGCGAATGGCGGCGTACGTGTACGCCCCGGCGATTCCATCGGAAGGCAACCCCATGTTCAGCTGGAACTTGCGAAGGGCCAGCTCCGTGAACGCGCCGAAAATCCCGTCGGTCGCGCCGCAGGCGAACCCGAGCGCACCCAGCGCCCGCTGAAGCTCCAAAACGTCATGCCCGTGAAAATGAGGCATGCGCAGATACAGCGTACGATCGCCCAGCGTGAACGAGGCGTCAACCAAAGCCGCCCACACGCGATCATCGACCTCGTCGGTCACGGGAATGTTTCGCTGCCCGCAGAACGCGCGAACGGCGGCGGCGGTCGCCTCGCCGAACGTTCCGTCAACGCCCGCAGGAGCCAGCAAGCCGATCGTCGCCAAACGCTGCTGCACGTCTTCGACGGCCGGACCGGTGTCATGTCGCTTAATGGTATCCATGCCTGCCATGGTAGCGTACCCCGCCGAGCCAGCCTCGGATCCAAGCGAGGTTCCACAAGAGGAACAGAGCAAGAGCCCTGCAGGGCGAAGAAGGTCGGCCCTTCGCTTCGCCGGTCGCTTACGCAGCTAGCAGATTCGCCTCAATCCATCCAAAAAGGGCGGCCGTGTGGCCGCCCCGCTTGCTTCGTTCATCGAAGCGAGGCACCGGCCCCGTTCCGTTTCCTTGCTTTATTTCAGGCGGTTGACGAACCAGTCCGCCATACCGACCAGCAAGTCGAGCGCCGTCGACGGCCTCACTAAATCGATCAGGCGATTCTTGGCGATGTCGGTCAGGTTTTCGGCGTAGTTGCGCGCATAATCTATGCTGCCGGACTCCTCCATGATGGCCACAGCCTCGGCCAACACCTTCGGATCTTTCTCCTTCGACGAAAGAATCTCGATCAAGCGATCGCGCTTCGGGGAATTCTGCAACGCGTGAACCACCACGAGCGTGCGCTTGCCCTCGGTAATATCGTTGCGGAAATCCTTCTTCGTGCTTTCCTCGGACCCCACAAGGTTCAAAAGGTCGTCCTGGATGTGGTCGAGCCGTGCCTTGACCTGCCGTAATTGCGCAGGGCCTCGATTTCAACCTCGGTACCGCCGCCGATGATGGCGCCGATTGCCAGGGGCACCGCACCCGAGTAATGCGCGGTCTTGTGCGTGGCCATGACCAAGTAGTCCTCGGGCGTGATGTCGTAGCGACCGTCGCGCGCCCAGCCAATGTCAAGCGCCTGGCCCTCGATGGTTCGGCGCGTCATCTCGATAAGCTCGGAGATCACGCGAACCTTCATGGAGTCATCCAGGTTCGGGTCGGAGATCACGGTCCCGTTCACCAGGGAAAGAGCCAGGTCACCGGCGTTAATGGCAAGGCCGTACCCTTCCGTCAGGTGCATGCACGGCTCACCACGACGAAGCTCGGCCTCGTCGGCGATGTCGTCGTGAATAAGCGCAGCTGTATGGAAATGCTCGATGGCGGCCGCAGCGCTCGTAGCGCGCGACATGTCCCCGCCAACGGCGCGACATGCGGCGAAGCAAATGAGCGGACGGTGGCGCTTTCCCCCGTTTTTGCTGTACTCGATAAGAGGATCGTACAGGTAGCGATCCATATCGGCATGCGAGCCCTTCGGAATATACGCATTGACTAAGCCGCCGACGCGGTCGGCGTACACCGTCAAATACTCTTCGAACGACTCGGGGGGCTCTTCCACTGCGGCGATGATCTCGTTGATGTTGTCCATAGCGCTTTCTCTGTAAGCTTTGACAAATTCCGGAAACCTCATGGTATCACAAGAATTGAATATGGTTTCTCGACGGTTCCCCAGCGGTTCATTTTTTCGCTTTCTCCGCATATCCGCCAAAGATTATGCGAAATGGAACATAATCGAAAGCGCGAAACCTCGCCGAACGGGGCAGCACCATGCACGAGGAACGCGGAACGACCGAACGGTCGCAGCCCTCACGCGGCTGCCGCACGCGCGCATAGTATGGTAGGAGCGGTGGGACTCGAACCCACAAGACCGAAGCCGGCGGATTTTAAGTCCGCTGCGTATGCCAATTCCGCCACGCTCCCCCGTTGCCGCGCATCGTCGATCAACCCCAAACGCGCAAGGCTTTTTTCGACGCGGTATATGGTAGCAAATTTTGAGCCGTATGACCGGATGAACTAGCGCGTCGCCGCATCCAGAATAATGCCGTGCAAGATATCCGACTCGCTTACCGTGAAAGAATCCATGCCCGCCGAATCAAGCACGCTTTGCAGGATGATCATCCCCGCCACGATCACGGGAGCGCGTCCAGGATCCAGCCCCACGATCTGCTCGCGATCGGCAAGCGCAACGCTGCGAAGCTGGTCGTACACCTGATCGAGCGCAGGACGGTCGACCAGCGCCTTGTGAACGCGAGCGGTGTCGTAAACGCTCATGCGCTCGCGGATGGAAACCACCGTTGTAGCCGTTCCCGCCACCGCGACCAGCCGATCAGCGCGAAAGCCCGACGCCCTCAACTCCTCGAAAAACAAGGACATGCCCGAAGAAATCCACGCACGAGCGGCCTGCAGCTCGGCGCAGCTTGGAGGATCGGAGGCCAGGAACTTTTCCGTCACGCGACGACACCCGATGTTGAACGAATGGGATTTCACGGGATCGCCGCCCGAAGGGCCTGCCACTATCTCGGTAGAGCCCCCGCCGATGTCGACGACCACAAGCTGCTCGCCGGGAAAATCGCACGAAGCCCCTTTGAACGAGAGCGACGCTTCCTTCTGCCCCGGAATAACCGACAGGGAAACGCCCAGCGCGGACAGCATGCCTGCGAATTCCGCGGCGTTGCGCGCGTCGCGCGCAGCCGACGTGGCCATAGCGGTCACGTGCACCTGCGGATGATCGGGCGAGACGAAGGAATCCAACACCTCGCGATAACCCTTCACGGAAGACGCCACGCGCTCCATGGCCTCAGGCTTCAGCACGCCCGAAGCATCCACCCCTTCGCCAAGGTTCGTGATCTGGTATTCGCGATCCAGCTCGTGCAGCCGTCCTTGCTCGTCCACGTCCGCAACCAACATGCGGCACGTCACGGTTCCGATATCGATTGCCGCGTATCGGCCAGCATGCAGCACGCGCGAGCCGTCGACGTCTTTTTCCACGAAAGGCCTCCTACTCGACACCGAACAGCGCATCGAAAAACGGCGAGTACCAGGTATCGGGAGCCTCGATGCTGCCGGGGGTTATGTTGGCGCGAAACGTGCTGGCGTCCTCTTTCTCGATTTCAAGACCGCGCACGGTAGCCGTTTCTTCGCCATCTTTCACCCATCCGAACTGCTCATGAGCGCGCGCCTCCACGCCCGAATCGGTCTGAAGGGACGACACGTCGCTTTGCAGGGCCTCGTTGCGCTCTTCGAGGGCAGCATACTCCGCCTGCAAGCGATCGTTTTCACGAACCGCGTGATAGTACTGCTGGGCGGCCGGATACAGGAACACGCACGAAAGAGCCAAGCACGCGGCAACCGCGGCCGTGGCTATGAACTTCGGAGACGATTTCAACGCCGCAACGGAACCGAACGAGAAGCCGCGCTTCTTGGACGCACGGGGGCTCGACTCGTTCTGCATGCGCGCAGCCTGCCGATGCTTCGCGCCCATCTCGCCTTTGTACACGGCAGCGCGAGAGCCCGATGCTTCCCCGTCCGCCCCCTGACGCGCGTCCCCGAACTGCTTGGCGAACGCCCGACCCGCCTTGTCCTTGGCGCGCTTCTTCTTGAAAGCGGCCATCCGGGACACGCGTTCGCCGCCGCGGTTCTCGGCGCGATCGCCATCGTCTCGATCCGCTTCGTCGCCGCGGCGCGAAACCGGACGATCCGCCGCTGCCGAACGGCTCGAAGCGCCGAACGGATCGTCGGACAAGCGGGCATGACGGCCGACCGAAGCCGGGCGAGACGGCTCGACGCGCACGGCATCCCTTCCGCTGCGCGCGGAAGCGCGGGGCTGCTCGAAACGAGAAGACGCAACGACCCGCACCGTCGACGCCGAAGCGCGCGACGAAGAGCCGCGGGCGGAAGCCTGCCGAAACGGCGATTCGAAGGTGGAAAGATCATCGGAGAACCGAGGGGGCATCGATGGCACGACCCTCGATGAGCGGTATGCGCCCACGTCGCGTTTTGCCTCGTCGAACGAGAGAATATTCGCCTGCCTTGACACCTGGATTGCGCCCCTTTTGCATCGTGTTTCGTTGAATGGTTTGTTTAATGCGAGAGCTGCTGCAAGGATACCACACCGCAACCCGAGCTGCCACCGAAGGCAACGGCTCGAAACGGCCTGTCTCCAATTTGTTGAACGCCTTGATAGCCGCGAAAAAAGGGCCGCGCGAACGCGGCCCGAACACCCTTACAAATCGAGTTTCTTAATATAAGAACTCCATTTTTTGTACGAATCGTCGCTGATAGCATGCTCCATGAGGCACGCCTCCTTCTCGGCTTGCTCGTCCGGCACTCCGAGAGCCTTGGTCAAGAACGTAAACAGCATGTGATGCCGATCGAGCACCGACACGCCGTATTCGTACCCCTCGTCGGTCAACGTGATATCCCCGTAGTAAGGCTGCTCGGCCAGGCCCTTTTCCTTGAGCAGCGAAACGGCTTTATTCACCGAAGCCTTGGAAACGCCAAGCTTCGTCGCAATATCAACCGACCTCACGGACGCTTCCGTCGTACCCCCCAGCATGACGATCGCCTCAAGGTAGTCTTCGTGCGACATGGACATCTTTTCCACTGAATCCTCCTTCGATCACCGTGCTATGGTACCACACGGCATCGCAAGAGCAGGGGAAGCCCGAACAGAATGGAAGCAGTACGAGGAGAGTGCCGGCGAGGGAAGAGGGGGAAGATCCCTCGCCGGCTGCTGTGTGGTGGACGACCAGACGAGGGAGTCTCCACCACCGGGTCAGCAAAAAGAGGAGGTGTCCTTCAGGTTTGCTTTCGCGTCCCTGTTGACATTTGTTAGTATAGGTTAACTTTGATCTGCACGTCAACTACCTTTGAGGAAAGTTTGCTTTGGCATACAATTCCTCCATATATCGCGAACCCGGGGCAATCCCCTTCGATGCTCGCTCAGCGACGGGCGTCCGCCGCCTTCTTCATATCGGCCATCATCTGGTCGACGGCTCCGCAGCCGGCGCAGCCTCCGCAACCTCCCGAGCACGATCCTCCGTGGGCGTCGTCGCCCTTGTGGCAATCGCACATGCCGTTGCGCCACATGCGGCGCACGGCCAGAAACGCCAACGCCGCAACCAGCAGCCCCACGATCACCGTAGCGGGGGTGAATTCCAAACCGAACATGTCCAGCTCCTTTCCAATACGCTGCAAATGCGGGCGGGCGGCGCCCCGTCTTGGCGCGCCGCCCAACCCCTTCAGCAAGATTCTCGTTCGCGATCCAGCTTCACGAGCCTACGCAGCGCCGCCTTCGGCCTTCAAGCCCTCGACAGCGTTTTTCTTCTTGTACGACGGCATGGGGCGAAACATCTGGAACAGCATGCCGCCCAGAATCACGATGGCCACAACCGTCCACACGTTGAACTCCACCTCGCCGGACAACAAGCCGCCGAACTGGTAGAACATAAGCCCCACGCACCATGCGAACACGGTCATGTACCCGATGGCGAACCATGTCCACTTCGCGCTTTCCATCTGGCGGCGGATAGTGCCGATAGCAGCAAAGCACGGCGCGCACAGCAGGTTGAAGGCGCAGAAGGCCAAGATCGCCGGAACGGAACCCGCCATCATGCCGGCGAACGCGGCCCACATGGTGGGGTCGGCCTCGCCCGCATCGCCCAAGCTGGTGATGATGCCAACAGTGGCCACGACGTTCTCCTTCGCCACCAATCCGGTGACGGACGTGACCGTAGCCTGCCAGTCGCCGAAGCCAAGCGGCGCGAACCCCCAGCCGATCGCATTTCCCAAGCCAGCCATAAGGCTTTGCTGGATGTAGCCTTCGGCCTCGGAATCAAGCAAGCCGAAGCCCGCGCCCGTGTCGCCGAAGTTCATGAGGAACCAGATGACGATGGTGGACAGGAAGATGATGGTACCGGCCTTCACGATGTAGCTTCGAATGCGCTCCCACGTAGCCAGCAAGATGGACTTCACCGTAGGCAGGTGATAGGACGGCAGTTCCATGACGAACGGGGATACCTCGCCCGCGAACATGCGGGACTTTTTCAACATGATGCCGGAAATGATGATGGCGATGACGCCCAAGAAGTAGAACAACGGCGCGACCCACCAGGTCTCTGCGGTATTGCCGCCCGCAATGGCGCCGAACACCAGCGCGATGATGGGCATTTTCGCGCCGCAGGGAATCATAGTGGTCGTCATGATGGTCATGCGGCGATCCCGCTCGTTCTCGATGGTCTTCGTGGCCATGACGGCGGGCACGCCGCAACCGGAAGCCACCAGCATGGGGATAAAGCTCTTGCCCGACAGGCCGAACCGGCGGAAGATGCGGTCCATGATGAAGGCGACGCGCGCCAAATACCCGCAGCCCTCCAAGAACGCGAGCAGCAAGAACAAGATGATCATCTGCGGAACGAACCCGATAACGGCTCCCACGCCCGCGACGATGCCGTCCATGATAAGGCTTTGGAGCCACGGGGCGACGTCGGCCGATTCAAGGGCGTCTCCCAGCACCGTGCCCAAACCGGGAATCCACAGGCCGAACTCGGAGGGATCGGGCTCCTCCTCTTTAAGGGACGCGATTTCCTCTTCGCTGGCCCCGGCCTCCTCGGCCTCGGCCACGCTCTCTTCCCAGGCGCCGACGGCTTCTTCGTACTGCTCGTTGCCGGTGTAGAGCCATCCGTCGCCGGAAATGCCGTCGTTCGCCCAGTCGGTAACGACGCCCGTTCCCACGGAAATGGCCAGATAGTACACAAGCGCCATGATCACCACGAAGATGGGCAGGCCCAGCCAGCGGTTGGTCACCACGCGGTCGATCTTCTGCGTCGAGGTCATGCCCTTGCTCGAGCGCTTCACCGTATCGGCAACCACCTGCGTGACAGCATCGTAGCGTTCGGTTGTGATAATGCTCTCGGCGTCGTCGTCAAGCGCGTCTTCGACCTCTTTGCGCAAGGCGTCGATGGCGCTGAGATCTTTTGCGGGAAGGTCCAAGCTGGCAACGGTCATGTCCTCGCCCTCGAACAGCTTGATGGCGAACCAGCGCGCCGTAGCGGGAGAAACGCGCCTGCCCAGAATGCCCTCGATCTTGACAACGGCGTCTTCGACGACCGCATCGAACGGCAGCCGAGGCTTCGGAGCCGCGCCTTCCTTCGCCGCTTTCACGGCGGCGTCCAAAAGCTGCTCCATGCCATGGCCCTTGAGCGCCGAAGTCTCGATGACCGGGCAGCCCAGCCGTGCGGACAAGCCGGGGACGTCGATCTTGTCGCCGTTTTTCTTCACCAGGTCCATCATGTTGAGCGCAACGACCACCGGCACGCCCAGATCGAGGATTTGCGTGGTCAGGTACAGGTTGCGCTCGAGGTTCGTGGCGTCAACCAAGTTGATGACGGCGTCCGGCCCGCCCTTCAGCAGGTAGTCGCGCGTCACGATCTCTTCAGGAGAGTACGGGGACAACGAGTACACGCCCGGAAGGTCCGTGATGACGATGTCTTTGTTGCGGGTGTACTTGCCCTCTTTCTTTTCGACGGTCACGCCCGGCCAGTTGCCAACGTATTGGCTTGCACCGGTCAGGTCGTTGAACATCGTGGTCTTGCCGCAGTTAGGGTTTCCGGCAAGCGCTATTCGAATTGTCATTGTCTGCCTTTCCAGCAAGTTAACTTCTGCTAACTCATTCCCAAAAAAGAAGCGCTTTCGCGCCGATCCTCGTCATCTGACGCATGCTTCGCGCACGCGCGAGAGCGTCAGCCGACGAGGATGCTTTCCGCTTCGCTTTTGCGCAGCGACAGCTCGTAGCCGCGCACCGTGACCTCGAGCGGATCGCCAAGCGGCGCAACCTTGCGAACGAACACGTCCGTGCCCTTCGTGATGCCCATGTCCATGATGTGGCGCTTAAGGGCGCCCTCCCCCGTTAGACGGCGGACGGTAGCCACCTCCCCAATTGCCACGTCGCGCAGCGTTCTGTTCTGACCTTCAGTCATGCACGTTCTCCTTCCTTAACTCTATTTCCGCTTTGCTCGCCCGACAGAAACGCCCCGCGCGCGGCACCTTGGTCGCTGATTGCGAAACCGTTCGGCACGGCGTGGGGCGAAGCACGCACGAAAGCGCACGGTGAAAAACCGTGCTTCCGCGCAGAAGCCGCTTTTTAAGCTGCAGTGATGATGCGCGACGCCACCTGCTGGCTCAACGCAACTTGGGAACCCTTGATCTCCACGATCAAGTCGCCAGCCGCATGCGCGACAACCTGCACTTGGACGCCCTCGACGAATCCCAGGGTTTCCAGATGATGGCGCAGCTCGCCTTTGCCTCGCACCTTCGCGATCACGGCCACCTCCCCGCTTCTCAAAAACGATAGCGGCATTTGATGAACCGTCGCGCTCGGCACCGAGGCTTGAGAAATAGCTCCCTGCGTGCTGGCAGCCACTGCGTTGTCCATGTCGACTCCCATCGAGTTAGCTTTGTATAACACAAAGTATCTTATAGCAAACATTTTGCAAATGGAAGCCATAGTTAACATTTTCTACAGACGGACGCGAAGGCGGGACCGCAAGCCGATTGCGGTTTCGGAGCGAACGATGGGCGCGGCCTTCGGCGAAGAGCGTAATTCCCTTGCCGATTCTCCTGCTTGCCGACGAGGGCCGCATAGTATACTGAAAATGGATAATGAACTGCAGGACTTCGGGCAGAAAGCGCAGAACATGGCTGAAAACCTCTATATCGATACGCGCGGGCGGACCGAACGCCCGGTTACGTTCACGGAAGCCGTCGTCGACGGTCTGGCCGCAGGCGGCGGGCTGTACGTCCCCCAGAGCATTCCGCAGCTTTCCCTTGAGGACATAACCGCGTTGGCCCAGATGCCGTACGCGCAGCGCGCATCCTACGTTTACCGCGCCTTCGACGTTGACCTGCCGGCCGAAACCGTAGACGCGCTTATGGCTCAAGCTTACGGCGACAACTTCGATAGCCAGGCCGTCTGCCCTATTTCGTCGCTCAACGCGAACACGCACGTGCTGGAGCTGTGGCACGGCCCCACGAGCGCGTTCAAGGACATGGCGCTGCAGTGCCTGCCGCGGTTCTTCTCCGCCAGCGCCAGCCAGCTGCGCGACCAGGGCAAACTTGACCACGAATTCCTCATTCTGGTAGCCACCTCCGGCGACACGGGCAAAGCGGCGCTCGAAGGGTTCCGCGACCAGGACGGCGTGTCCATTGCCGTCATGTACCCCGACGGAGGCGTGAGCGACATCCAGTTCAAGCAGATGGCCACGCAGCAGGGCCGCAACGTGCAGGTATGGGGCGTGCGCGGGAACTTCGACGACTGCCAAACGGGCGCGAAGAACGTGTTCAACGACGACGCGTTCGCGCAGAAGCTGCTTGACGAGCAGGGCGTGGCGCTTTCCAGCGCGAACTCCATCAACTGGGGACGACTGCTGCCGCAGGTGGTGTACTACGTATCGGCCTACGCGCAGCTGGTGGCGGATGGCAAGCTGGGCGCCGGCGACGAGCTGGACGTATGCGTTCCCACCGGTAACTTCGGCAACATCCTGGCCGCGTACTACGCCAAGCGCATGGGCGTGCCCCTTGGCATGCTCCTGTGCGCCAGCAACGAGAACCGCGTGCTGACGGACTTCATCAACACGGGCACGTACGATATTTCCAATCGCGACTTCGTGCTGACGCCGTCGCCGTCCATGGACATTCTGGTATCGTCGAACCTGGAGCGCCAGCTGTTCGAGCTGACCGACCGCAATGCCGAGGCCATCGCCGGCTGGATGGCCGACCTGCGCGAACAGGGCCGCTTCCGCATTGACGAGAGCACGTTCGCCCGCGTGCGCGAGACGTTCGCATCCGACTCCATCGACAACGCCGCGTGCCTGGCAACCATCAAGGCCGTGCTGGACGAGCACGATTACCTGCTGGACCCGCATACGGCCGTAGCCTACCAGGTGGCCGAGAACCTGCGCGGGCAGAACCCGGTGCTCATTGCCAGCACCGCCCATTGGGCGAAATTCGGCGACAACGTGTACCGCGCCCTGCACGACATCGAACCGGGCGCGCCGCTGCCGGACGACGTAGCCGCTCTTACCGGGTGCGCGCTCAACGAGCTGATCGCGCGCGAAACGGGCAAGCACGACATCCCTCGCGGGCTTGCCGAGCTGGACGAGCTGCCCATTCGCTTCACCGACGTGATCGACGCGGGAACCGGCGACATCGAAACCGCAGCGCTGCGGTTCCTCGACAACCTGAGCAAACGATAGACGAACCGGCCACGAGCGCCGTACGAGAAAAGGACGAGACCATGAGCGAGCTTGCGAACCTGAAGCCGACCATTCGACTTTCCATCATGAACCCCGACTCCGACAGCGGATCGCTGTTCGGACGGGGCATCGCCAGCCTGTGCTTGGGAGTGCGAGAAACGGGATCGCTCAACGCAGCCGCGAAGAGCATGGGCATGGCGTACAGCAAGGCTTGGCGCATCATCAAAGACACCGAGTCGGCGCTGGACATGCAGCTGCTGCATCGCGACGGGGCGCACGGCAGCAGCCTGACCGATTCGTGCAACAAGCTGCTTGACGCGTACCTGTCCATCGAGGAGAAGCTTCAAGAAGAAGCCGAGAAAGCGTTCGCCGACATTTTGGTGTAGCGCCGGGGGGGGCGAAGAATCATGCGCCCCGATAGTACCAAACGGCAAGCTGGGTGCGGTTCTTGCATCCCAGCTTCTGCAGGATCGTGCTGATGTGATTGCGCACGGTTCCGTCGCTCAAGTACAGCTGCGCGGCGATTTCCTTGTTGTCGAGGCCTTCGGCCACCAGCGACACGACGGCCTGCTCGCGCTCGGTGAGCAGGCCGTCGCTTTGAGCACCGCGTTGGCCCGTCGAAGCAGCGTGGCTTCCCATGAGCTTGCCCACGCGGCCCACCACCTCCTCCCCCAGCACGTTCTGGCCGGACATAACGCTGCGCAGCGCCGGCGCAATGGTGGCAACCTCCTGCTTGATCAGGTAGCCGCGCGCGCCCAGGCGGAGTGCGCGAACGATGTACTCGTCATCGGAGAACGTGGTCAGAAACACGATGCGCGCAGAGGGACGGGCGGTCAAGATGCGCTCGGCCGCGGCCAAGCCGTCCATGCCCGGCATCTGGATATCCATGAGCAGCACGTCGGGCTCGTGCGCATCGTAGAGCCGTACCGCATCTTCCCCGTTTTCGCCGCAGGCGACCACGTCCACGTCGGGCTCGGCCGACAGAATGGTTGCAAGAGACGCGGCAACGAACGCATCGTCGTCCACGACGACCACGCGAATGGACCGTCCATTTGCCTTGGAACCGTCGATCATACCCGCTCCTCCCCCGCGCCTTTCGGCACGGACGCGAACACCTTGCATCCCTTTTCGAACGACACGCGGAACACGCCGCCCAGCGCACGGGCCCGATCTTCCATCGTGGTCAGGCCGATGCCGCGCCCGTCTTCGCCCATCGCGGGCGGACGCGTGCCGTCGTCATGCACGACAAGCCGATAGAATCCCGGATGCTCCACCACCGAAACCTCTACCGTGCCGGCGTTGCTATGACGCACCGCGTTGGAAAGCGCCTCGCGCACAATGGCGATGAAGCCGTAGCCGACCTCCGCAGGCACGTGGTCCGCCCGAAACTCAACGCGAACCGGCAGCGCGCACGCCTCGGCCGCAGCGCGCACCTGCGTTTCCAGGTCGAACGCGTCGTCGTGCAGGTCATGGACGCTCGCACGCACGGTGCCCATGGCCTCGTGCAGCGTCTCGCCCACCTGGGCAAGCTCCGAGCGCACGCGCTCGTCGTCTCGATGGACCACCTGCAGCGCCTCGGTTTGCATGATGGCGCGCGTCAGAAGATGACCCACGTTGTCGTGTATCTCGCGAGCGATGCGGCCGCGCTCGGCCAGCGTGGCCAAACGGACCTCGAGGTCTTGCCGCTCGCGCAGCTGGGCGTTTTTCTCCTCGAGCGCCAACGTCCCTTCCCGCAGGTCATCGCGCAAATGACGGGCCTCTTCCTTCTCGCGCAAGCTGACGGCGGTGCGACGTGCGAGCGCG